>Ga0222664_1000222_pt1 | contig 41587 bp, 19 predicted proteins | sample AntAcemetagen604_FD_181147 | JGI IMG/M metagenome (GOLD analysis project Ga0222664, IMG submission 181147) | Saline water microbial communities from Ace Lake, Antarctica - #604 | ecosystem: Environmental > Aquatic > Non-marine Saline and Alkaline > Saline | place: Antarctica: Ace Lake... | reverse complement strand
CATTTTCATTCCTTTGGTTCTTAAATTAATGATTGTAACAATGTAATTTAAACCCCCTAATAAGGATGAAACAATAAATAAAGACATTGATACCAACCAAAGGGTCATACCTAATCCCGAACCAGGAACCGCTTGTGGCAAAGCACTTAAGGGAGGGTAAACTGTCCAACCTGCCGCCGCTGGGCCCGACTCAACATATAAAGAGAAAAGCATTATAGCTGATGACAGGAAAAAGAACCAATAAGAAAGCATGTTTAGTAAACCCGAAGCCATATCTCTTGCACCGATTTGCAGTGGAATTAAAAGGTTAGCAAAGGTTCCGCTAAGACCTGCGGTTAATAAGAAGAAAACCATGATGGTACCATGTATGGTAACTAACGCCAAATACATATTTGGATCTAGAACACCTTCTGGAGCCCATTTGTCACCTAAAAAGAAATTCAAAACAGCAAATCCTTCTCCAGGCCAAGCTAATTGAATCCTAAATAGTAGGGACATTATCATACCTACAAAGGCCATAAATGTTCCTGTTACTAAAAACTGTTTACCAATCATTTTATGATCTTGACTAAATAGATATTTGGTCAAGAATGGCTCATCATGATGATGGTGTTCTTCGTGGTTAGTGGTTAGGATTTCTTTCTCTGTAATTTGAGCTTCCATACTATAATTTATTTCTTCGATGCTAAAACTTCTTGTTTTTTATTCAATTCTTCTTCTAATAATCTTTCTAAACCTTCGGCATAAAATACTGGTTGCTGATTTAACCAAGCTTCATACTTCTCTCTAGATTCTATTACAATTTTCATTTGCATGTTATAATGTGCAGCGCCACAAATCTTGTTACAATACAACAAATAATCAAACTCAGGGTTCTTGGTAATTAACCTCATTTCTTCTGTAGTTTTATTTGGAGTAAAATAAAAAGAAGTAATCATACCAGGAACAGCATTCATTTGTGCCCTGAAGTGAGGCATGTAAGCTGAATGAATAACATCTTGAGCTCTAATTTGAAATTTTATAGGCTCATCAACCGGCAAATGAAATTCAACTTTAACAGGTTTATCATCAAATCCTGAAATATAACCTGCTCCTCTATTATCGGCTTCTTTTTGAAAAGCCAATAATTTATTAATATGCTTTTCAACTTTCCATATTTCTTCTTGAGTATCTTCAGCTATTTTTCCATCAGGAATAGCGTCCATTAATTTTGCTTCAAGTTCGCCTTTCTTTTCGTTTAATTCGGTAAGCTTCTCGTCAAGAGTGTTATCAGTAATTAACCCCATTGGATTTGTTCCAGAAATTAACCTGTAATTAGCCTCACCTAACTGACCGTCTTCACCTGGAAACCTAGCTGTCCAATCAAACTGCTTTGCATAGAGTTCTACAATTAAAGGATTTTCAGGTTCTGAACGCGTAATTTCATTCCATGTAGAAATTCCATAAATAATGATTACTGCTAGAATAATTGCTGGAAATGTAGTCCAAACCAACTCTAATTTATTATTATGTGTAATAAAATCAGCTTTTCCTCCAACACGTCTTTGGTATCTAAATGCAAAATAGAACAATAAAATATGAGTAATAATAAAAGCTAAAATGATAATTAGAAAGTTAAACCCTAAAAGAGTATCTATTTTTTCACCATGAACAGAGGCAGCTTCAGGAAGCATTAAATAACCATATTTAACATATATACCAATGCAAAAAGCAAAAAAGAAAAATAAATATCCAAACATCAGAGATGCTTGAGTTTTGTTTTCTTTATCTGTTACCATGTGGTCATCTCCACCTTTCAGACTTTTAGTAACCTCAAATACTTTGACAAGCTGAGCGAAGGTTATGATACCTAAAACAACAACTACTGTAATTAATAATCCCATCATTTCTTATTACTCTTTTTAATGAATTTCGTGATGTAAACTTTCTTCCAAATACGGGTGATTTTTAACAATCAGTGGCCTAGAAGCAAGAGATCTTAAAACAAAGTTTAAAAACAACCCTAAAAAGCCTAATGCCAATCCAATTTCAAAAAACCCTATAAAACCGTGTTCTTTCATAGTTCCAGGAGTAATTAACATATATGTATCAACCCAATGTCCCATAAAAATAATCAAACCTACAACTACAACAAACTTATTGTTCCTCTTGTTGTCTCTATCCATTAAAAAAATCATTGGAACTAAAAAATTAACAATCATCATTCCCCAATAAATAAATGGATATTCTGTTATTCTAGCGATAAAATAAGTGGTTTCCTCAGGGATATTAGAATACCATATTAACATAAACTGAGAGAAAAATAAATATGTCCATAAAAAGCTAATAGCAAAAATCCATTTTCCAATATCATGCAAATGACTTTTGTTTACTTGAGGTAGTTTACCAATAGATTGAAGATAAATGATAAACATTGAAATCATTATCATTCCAGAAATCCACATACCTGAGAATACATACCAACCAAATAAAGTACTAAACCAGTGTGTATCAATTGACATAATCCAATCCCAAGAGGCAGTTGATGAAGAATATCCAAAAAATACTAAGAAAATTGCTGCATCTCTAACGTTTTTAAAATGTAGACTGTTGTCTGAGGGAGCCAATTTATCAGCTTCTAATGACCTCTTTCTAAACCTCATAGTAAAGAATGTCCAAACCCCAAGATAAATTAAAGTTCTAGCCCAAAAGAATGGTTGATTTAAATAACCTTCTTTTCCAGCTATTATCTTATCATAATGCGGAGAGGCAGGATCATATAACTCAGGGTCCATCCAATGATATAAATGATGAATGTGAAATGTACCAGCTAAGAAAATTATTATCAATATTACGCCACCAACAGGGACAAATGAACTGATAGCCTCCATAATTCTTTTTATAGCAGTTGACCATGCAGATTCAGCTGCATATTGCAATGCAAGAAAGAAAGTGCCTATTAAAGCAATTGCAAAAAAGAAAAACGTATTAATTAATAAGTTGGACCATATTCTTGTATTGGCTTCATGATGTGCTTCTTCTCCATCAGCACCTAACATACTTGCAATACCAAATATTAAAGCCAATAAACCTATACCCATAAGAATATAAGTTAGGCGTTGCAATTTAGGGGTAAATTCAAACTGATCTTGCATACCTTTTAGTTTTGGTTTTGATTCATGGCTACTTCATCAGAAGTAGCATTTTCAATATTGTCATCTATAACTTGTGGTTCAGCACCTCTATACATTTTATCAAATCTTTCAGGATCTTGAAGACTTTGCACGTAATAAACCAATCTCCATCTATCTTCTTGACTAATTTGAGAAGCATGAGACCCCATCAAGTTTTTGCCATACATTAAAGTATGGAAAATTTTACCCGATGGTAAATCCTTGAGTGGTCCAGTGTAACTTGGAGGTGGCGGATAGTCGCTATTTGTTGGGACTGCCCCATCTCCTTGACCACCTTTTCCATGGCAGTGAACACAAAAATTACCGTATAACCTTTTACCTTCTTTCAAATCTTCTTCTGTAAAAGCTAAAGGATTTTGCAAATTTTGACCTGCCATTTCGTATCCTTCATTTGTATTAGGAAAAGGGTACAAGTTATGGCCTCTAGGAATAGAATTAGCAACTGGGTCTAATGCAGATTTACCATCTTCTGTAAGAATAGTTTCTGAATAAGCTTCCACTGCTCTTGATCTATACATATCTGGCATATATTCTAAACCTGGACTTTGATCATTACAAGAAGTAAAGCCCAAAAGTCCAACTCCCAAAATAAATATGCTAAGTTTTATTTTTTTGTTCATCTCTTTCAATATTATTTTTCGAAAGTTTCTACCGTTCCAGAATCTTTCAACAAAGAAAAAATCTCATCTGTAGAGAATTTTTTATTTTCTGAGGGTGTAATTTCTAAAGCAAAGTGATCATCAGTTGTTCGTGGATGAGGATTTCTTGCCTCAACACCTGGAAAAGTCCAGTTTCTTACAAAATAAGTGATCGCCATTCCATGGGCAGCGCATAAAACAGTAAATTCAAAAGTAATTGGTATAAATGCAGGTAAATTTTGATATAAATCAAAACTTGGTTTACCTCCAATATTCATAGGCCAGTCTGCAATCATAAAAAACCGCATGCCCAATAAAGCAAGTGCTAAACCTGTTAAGCCATACATAAAGGCAGTAATGGCAATTCTTGTCCATTTCATACCAATAATATTTTCAATACCATGCACCGGAAAAGGTGAGTAAACATCACTGACTTTGATTCCTTTATCTACAAGAGTTTTTGCTCCTTGCTTGAGGATATCATCATCATTGTAAAGACCGTAAATTTTTAGACCTTCTGCCATTATCAATGATTTTGTTTTGATTTATAATTATTTCCTGATGATTTAAGAATAGATTTTAACTCATTCAAAGCCAAAACAGGAAAAGTTCTAGAATACAGTAAAAACAAAGTGAAGAAAATTCCAATTGTGCCGATAAAGATACCTATATCAACAAAAGTTGGATGAAACATGCTCCAGTTTGATGGAATAAAATCTCTGTGAAGTGAAGTCACAATAATCACAAATCTTTCAAACCACATTCCAATATTTACAAAAATTGAAATAATAAAGGAAGCCATTAAACTTGTTCTTATTTTCTTAAACCAAAATATTTGAGGCGTAATAACATTACAAGTCATCATTGACCAATAAGCCCACCAATAAGGCCCGGTTGCTCTATTTAAAAATGCATATTGTTCATATTCAACACCTGAATACCATGCAATAAATAACTCAGTTAAATAAGCAACACCAACCATTGAACCAGTAATAATTATTACAATGTTCATATACTCAATATGCTTCGGAGTAATGTAAGCCTCCAAGCTAACCACTTTTCTCACCATTAATAATAAGGTTTGAACCATAGCAAATCCAGAAAAAATTGCTCCCGCCACAAAATAGGGAGGAAATATTGTGGTATGCCATCCAGGTATAACAGAGGTTGCAAAATCCATAGATACAATTGAGTGAACTGAAAATACTAATGGAGTAGCTAAACCAGCTAATACTAAAGAAACTTCCTCAAATCTTATCCAAGCTTTAGCATTACCCGACCATCCAAATGCTAAAATGCTGTAAATTTTCTTAGGAATCGCTCTTTGAGCTCTATCTCTGATAGTAGCAAAATCTGGAATAAGACCAATATACCAGAATACTAAAGAAACTGAGAAATAAGTAGAAATTGCAAATACATCCCATAATAATGGAGAATTAAAATTAACCCAAAGTGACCCAAAAGTGTTTGGTAAAGGAAAAACCCAATAAGCCATCCATATTCTACCCATGTGAATACCAGGAAATAAGGCAGCCATAATTACAGCGAAAATAGTCATTGCTTCAGCTGACCTATTAATTGCCATTCTCCATTTTTGACGAAATAATAATAGTACCGCAGAAATTAAAGTTCCAGCGTGACCAATACCAACCCACCAAACAAAGTTTGTAATATCCCAAGCCCATCCTACAGTTGTATTAAGACCCCAAACACCGATTCCTCTACCAATTGTATAGGTAATACAGCCAAGACCCCAAAGTGCAGTAATTGCTGAAATAGTAAAAGCAATGTACCATAATCTGTTTGCTTTACCTTCTACAGGAGCACAAACATCTTCAGTAATTTGATGATAGGTTTTACTATCTAAAATTAACGGTGTTCTAATCGCAGATTCCTTATGCATTCTTTTTTATTTAAGCAGAATGTTCTTCTACAGGTTTTTCAATATTTTTTTCATAGCTTGGAGTTGGAACATTTCTTACCTTAGTTTGGTAATAGATGTTAGGTTTTACTCCAATTTCCTCTAACATATTATAAGATCTTTCATCTTTTACAAGAGACCAAATAGTGTGTTTTTCATCATTTATATCTCCAAATACAATTGCATTATCATTACAAGCTGCAGAACAAGCTGTTTTAATTGCACCATTTTGTACTGGCTCACTTTTTTTCTTAGCCTCTAATTTACCTGCTTGAATTCTTTGTACACACATGCTGCATTTTTCCATAACCCCTCTAGACCTTACAGTCACATCAGGATTGAGCACCATTCTCATTAATTCATCTTGGGCTGGATTAACATCAACAAATTTTTCATCTGCTACGTAATTAAACCAGTTAAATCTTCTTACTTTAAATGGACAGTTGTTGGCACAATACCTTGTTCCAACACATCTGTTGTAAGTCATTTGATTTAAACCTTCGTTACTATGCGTTGTAGCAGCAACAGGACAAACTGTTTCGCAAGGTGCATGATTACAATGCTGACACATTAATGGTTGATAAACAACCTCTGGATATGCAGCAGGATTTTCCATTGCTTGGTAATCCTTTTTGCCTTCATTTCTTTTTGGGTCTGCATCACTAGAATAATATCTATCAATACGCATCCAAGACATTGTTCTAGTTCTTCTTACTTCGTCTTTTCCAACAACTGGCACATTATTTTCAGCGTGGCAAGCAGTAACACAAGCACCACAACCTGTACAAGCATTTAAATCAATACTCATACCCCATCTATGACCTTGAGCAATTGGGTGCTCATTCCATAGGTTTAATTCTTCTATTGGTTTTTTTCTTCCAAAAGCATCAACCAAAAGGGCACTCTCATTCCAAGTCTCTCTAGTTTTGCTTTTGTAAGTTTCAAGTGATGTTTCGTTTACTATTTTTCTACCCATCATGGTATGATGAGTTTGAGTAGAAGCTATTGGGAATTTCTCGCCTGTTTTTTCTATGGTAACTCCAGAAAGGTTTCTAGAAATATTGCCATTATTTACAGTTGACATTGGGAAAACATTCTTCCCAATTAGCTCTTTACCAGCTTTACCTTTTCCATAACCAATAGCAATACCTATTGTTCCTATTTTTTGACCTGGTGATGCAACAACCGGTAGAGAAACTTCTAATCCACCGATTAAAACTTTTGCTAAATCGGCAGGGGTTTCTTGAGCTGTTTTTACTTCATATTCTGAACCCATATCAACTGGATTCATAGCAATATAATTATCCCAAACAACTTTAGTTACTGCATCTGGTAACTCTTGTAGCCAAGGGTTTTCACCATTTGACCCATCTGCGATTGCATTTGATGCGTACAATACTAACTCTAATCCAGAATCTGATGATTTTAAACCTTGAGCAGCGGAAGATGCGTTATTTGTAAATGAAACTTCGCCTTCAGGTTGAGTGGGTTTTATTTCGAAAATACCATCATGGACAACTTGATTCCAAAAACCATCGAAAAATGGCATCCCATCAGCTAAAGGAAGCATATTGGTTTCCCAATTTTTCCTCATAAAATCGTAAAAATCATTTGAATTACCTGCCCAGCTTAGCAAACTTGTTTGCATTTGCCTTGTGCTATATAAAGGATTAATGGTGGGTTGTTGAATACTGTAATAATTTCCTTTTGGGTTTAAATCATTCCATGATTCTAAAAAGTTATTATCAGGAGCAACATAACTACATTTTTCACTTGTAAACGTTGGCTTACAATCTAAAGAAATAGTTAAGCCAACTTTTTCCATTGCCTCGTTAAAGCCTAACTCGGCAGGCAAAGAGTAAGATGGGTCACAGCCATAAACTAATAATCCATCAATTTTACCAGATTTCATTTCAGAAATAAGGTTAATTACCTCAGCATCTCTCCCGTTCTTTAATTTTATAGGGTTATTAAGGTCAATGGTATTGCCGTAATTTCCTAGAAGATTATTAATTGCGTTTACAATGCTTTGAATATTTGGATCATTTACTCCACAGGCAACTATAGACTTACCTTTATTGCTAAGAAGATCCTTGGCTGCACTTGCTATTTTATCTTCAACACCATTATCATCATTGATTGAGCCCGATTTAATTGAACTCTCACCTAAAGAGGAAGCTATTTTATTATACAGAGAAGTTGCAACTACTCCAAGTTCACTTGGTTTAACAGCGCCTCTTACATCAGCATTACTTCCTGTTAAACTCATTAAAGCCTCGAAGTGGTAATGCTTAGACATTTTCTTGTCTGCATTTGGTATTCTCTTTTTAGAATAATCGTTTAAGTAAGCCGAAGACATTAACCAATTTGACAGAAAATCTGCATCAATACTTACAACAACGTTTGCCTTTGAAAAATCATAATCGGGTATCATAGATTTCCCAAAATCTTTTTCATTGGCTTCTAACATTCCAGAATATGATATTGCATCATACTGTACATGTTTAAAGTTGGTAGAACCTTCCTCCAAATTAAATTTTGAACCAAAAGATTCAATTGCTGCAAGTGTTGAAGGACTATTAATTGAGTAACTTAAAAGCCTAACATTCCCGCCTTTAGCAGCTATTCCATTTAGTTTTGATTTTACATCTACATCAATTGCGGTCCAATCAGCATCTTCTCCATTTACTTTTGGAGCATTATATCTTCTTGAATCATAAAGAGAAAGTACAGATGAATTAATTCTAGCAGTAAGTCTTCCTTTGGTAACGTTTGACATTTTGTTACCTTCAATAAAAATTGGTCTTCCTTCTCTAGTTTTAACTAAAATACTTCCGTAATCGTTTCCATCATAATAAGAAGAAGCATAATAATTAGGAACTCCAGGGGTAATCTCCTCAGGCTTTACAACGTAAGGAATAGACTTCATAACGGGAGCCTCGCAAGCGGCTAGAGTAGCTGCAGTAATGCTAAATCCCAAAAACTTTAAAAAGTCTCTTCTACTAGTAGCATTTCCATTTTCTTTTTGTTTTCCAACAAATTCATCAACGGGAATATGCTCTGAAAACTCATTATTAGCAGATTTTACGAACTCAGGATCGTTATTTAACTGCTCTAAACTATTCCAATATTTTTTTGAACTATTCATAACTCGATAGCAATCTTTATATTAATAGTGGCACTTGGCACATTCTAAGCCACCAATATGCTCAACTTTAAATTCTTCAATTCCTTCTTCTTTGTAAACTTCCTTCAAATCTTTATGAAGTTGGTCATAATAACCATTATCCTTCATTTTAACATTTGTTTCTCTGTGACAATTTATACACCAGCCCATTGTTAACTCAGAATATTGATATAATTCATCCATTTCTTCAACAGGTCCATGACATGTTTGACACTCAACTTTACCTACAACAACATGTTGAGAGTGATTGAAATATGCAAAATCAGGAAGATTATGAATTCTTATCCATTTAATAGGTTTTTCAGGGTTAGCATAACTTGAAGTTTCAGTATCCCATCCTGCGGCATCATATATTTTAGCAATTTCCTCTGTACCATACCTTTTTCCTTCAGAAATTCCTTTATGACAATTCATACAAACGTTGACAGAAGGAATACCAGAATGCTTTCCCTTTTCGGCACTATGATGACAGTAAACACAAGAAATAGCATTTTCACCAGCATGAATCTTGTGAGAAAATTTAATAGGCTGTTCTGGTTGATATCCTTGATTTACACCAATTGAAAGTAAGGCGTTCCAACCTTGAAATGCTAAAGCAACAATTATAATAATGGTAGCGAATGCGGTAAATTTTTTGTTTTGTTTTAACCAATAGGTGAATTGTTCTAACATTCCCATTGAGTCTTCAGGAGCTGCTTCTTCTCCTTTTACTTCAACCATTACGCTTCTTACCGATTTTCTTACATCGATTAAAACTCTAATAACAATAATGAAAACGAGAGCAAAAGCTAAAAGCCAATAAAAAGTATAATCTTCTGCAGGCTCAACTGGACCTGCAGCAACACCTGTAGCAGCAGCAGCTGCTGGAGCGGCATCTTTAAATGCATCAACATAATCTAGAACAGCAACTATTTCAACTTCGGAAAGCGCTTGAGCTGGCATTATTGATTTGTTATATTGCTCGAATAAGCCTGATGCGTAACCATCATCCGGATTGTTTTTCAAATAATCTTGTGAATTTTTTATCCACGCAATTAAATTAGCCTCTTCTTCCCATCTCTCTCTAGCTCCTTGTAATGCAGGACCTACAAGTTTTTTATCAATTTTATGACAGGATGCACAATTGGCTTTAAATAAATTTTCTCCATCTTGGGCATTAACATTGCTTAATGTAAAAAACATTAACGCAATTGCTAACAAGTGTGAAATTTTTGGAATTCTTTTTGTGAATGTAAACATGCTCATACTTGGAATTTTAGACACCTTTTAAATACGTTATGGCACTCAAAATCGTTGGCAAATTTAACACAAAGAATAAACGCTATTGGGTGAAAGCTTTAAAAACAAAAACATGGTTATTAATTTAGAATGATTCTAAATAAAAGAAAAAAAATAAAAATAAAATTCAATTCTCTGAACGATGATAAACCTTTGTAATTCATATTATTGCAATACAATGAAAATACTATTTGCATTTATTTTTCTTTACTTTTTAATGGGACATCAAAATTTTGCTCAAGAAAATAGTCCTTGGACAATTTATCCTCCTCAAAAAAATAATAGTTCCGAAAAGACGAAATTGAATCAAAAGTTATCTTCAAAAGGCTCAAATATTACAATAATTGAAGATGAGAGAATTGGGAATCTTTTAGAAAAAGAAATAGAAATAAATAAGTCTAAAGGAACCATAAAGGGCTTTAGAATTCAGTTGTTTTACGGGTCTGGTCCTGAAAGTAGAACACTTGCAAGAAAGGTACAATCAGACTTTATAAAACTATACCCAGACTTTTCTTCTTACCTTATTTTTCAATCCCCAAACTTTAAGATAAGAGTGGGCGACTTTAGAACAAAGTTAGAAGCTGAGAAGTTTCTTTTAACCTTAAAGGAATCGTTTGAAAACGCTTTTATCGTAAAAGATGAAATTGTTTTACCTGAATTAAAGTGATTGTTTCACTTCAACCTCTTCGTAAACTTCAATTTGATCTCCTACCTTAATATCATTAAAGTTTTCGATATTTAAACCACACTCGTAGCCAAACTTCACTTCTTTAACATCATCTTTAAATCGTTTAAGAGACCCTAAGTTTCCTTGATAAATAACTATACCATCTCTTACCAACCTAATTTTAGAGTTTCTATTTACCTTTCCATCTGTTACATAGCATCCAGCAATGGTTCCTACTTTAGATATTTTGAAGGTTTCTCTAATATCTATATTTCCTATAATTTGTTCTTCAACTTTAGGTTTCAACATACCTTCCATTGCAGCTTTTAATTCTTCAATGGCTTGATAAATAATTGAATAAAGTCTTATTTCAATTTCTTCCTTTTCTGCAAGTTTTCTTGCACTTCCTGAAGGACGAACTTGGAAACCTATTACAATTGCGTTTGACGCAGATGCTAAAAGAATATCTGATTCGGAAATCTGGCCTACAGATTTATGAATAATATTAACCTGAATTTTTTCAGTTGACAGATTTTCTAAAGAATCTGCTAATGCTTCAATCGAACCATCAACATCACCTTTTATAATTACATTCAACTCTTGGAAATCACCTACAGCCAAACGTCTTCCAATTTCATCAAGAGTAATATGTTTTTTAGTTCTTACACCTTGTTCTCTAATTAGTTGTTCTCTTTTATTTGCAACTTCTTTTGCATCCTTTTCATCTTCAACAATAACAAACTTATCACCTGCACTTGGCGCTCCACTTAATCCCAAAATACTTACAGGTATGGAAGGGCCTGCTTCCTTAATCCGCATCCCTCTTTCATTGGTCATTGCCTTTACCCTTCCATAAAATGGACCAGCCAAAAGAATATCTCCAATTTTTAATGTACCACCTTGAACAAGCATTGTTGTAACGTATCCTTTTCCTTTATCCAATGAAGCTTCAAGAATAGTTCCGTTTGCCCTTCTGTTTCCATCAGCTTTTAATTCAAGCATTTCAGCCTCAAGTAAAACTTTATCTAATAATTCTTGAACATTTAATCCAGTTTTGGCCGAAATTTCTTGACTTTGGAATTTACCACCCCAATCTTCAACCAAAATATTCATTTGTGAAAGTTGCTCCTTAAGTCTATCTGGGGCAGCAGCTTCTCTATCAATTTTATTAAATGCAAAAACTATTGGAACTCCAGCTGCTTGTGCATGATTGATTGCCTCTTTTGTTTGTGGCATCACACTATCATCAGCTGCAATTACAATTATTACTATATCTGTAACTTGTGCACCTCTGGAACGCATTGCAGTAAATGCCTCATGACCTGGTGTATCAATAAAGGTCATTAATTTACCATTTGCAAGCTTTACAGAGTAAGCTCCAATGTGTTGGGTAATTCCACCAGATTCTCCAGCGATTACATTTTCTTTTCTAATATTATCTAACAACGAGGTTTTACCATGGTCGACATGACCCATAACCGTAACTATAGGAGGTCTTTCTTGAAGGTTTTCTTCTTTATCTATTTCGCCTAGCTGCTTTTCGTTTAATTCTTCAGAGGTAAAGTCAACTTCAAATCCGAAATTTTCAGTAATTAAGTTGATCGTTTCTGCATCTAACCTTTGGTTGATACTAACGAATAACCCTAACTCCATACAAGCCGCAATAACCTCATTTGGAGAAACTTGCATTAAAGTAGAAAGTTCACTAGCTGTAACAAATTCAGTAGCCTTAATTACACCTTTCTGCATTTCCTCTTCGGCTCGCTTATGAAGGTTTTGCTCACTTACTGCGTCTCTTTTCGCTCTTCTATACTTAGCAGCTTTAGATTTACCGCCTCCAGTTAATCTTGCTAGAGTCTCTTTAATTTCTTTTTGAATTTCTGCTGCGTCAAGCTCTTTTGTTTCAGGCTTTTTACGAGACCTATTTGGTTTGGCTTTCGTATTTGTTGCTGAACCTATTCTTCTACGTGGTCGCTTTCCTTGGCGATCTTTAAGCTTATCTTCAGAGGATGAAGCTATTGGTTGCTTCTTCTTTTTATCTTCTTTACTTGGTTTTTTCTCCTCTTTAATCTCAATTTTACCTACAATTTTTACACCACTAAGTTTTTCATATACTGTTTCAATTTCACCTGGCGCCTTTTTTTCTTCATCACTTGAAGTAGCTTTTGTTTCTTTTTCTGCAGCTTTTGCTTTATCAGATTTTTGCTTTTCTGCTTCAGCTTTCTTTTTTTCTAATTCTTCTTGTTCTTTTTTCTTTTTTGGAGATTTTTTAGCAAAATCATCAATATTAATTTTACCTATAACATTGATGCCTTTCTGGCTTGTTTCTTCTTTAGTTTCTTCACCTTTAGGCTCTTCTGAATCCTTTAATTGGGCTTCAACTATTAAATCTTCTTTCTCTTCTGCTTTTTCAGCAACAGCTTCTACCTCTTCAATAATTTCTTCTTTTTCTTGAGGCTCTTCAGCTTTTTCTTCAGGAACAGATTCAGGTTCAGCCTCAGGCTCTGGTTCTGTTACTTCTTCTGGTTCTGGAATCGGTGCTTCAACTGGAGCTTCAGCCAATCCTGGAGTTTGAATCGTTAATTCTTCTTCAGGTTCAGCATTATTTGAATCGCCTTCTTCATCTTTAGATTCTGTATGTTTATCGTCTAAGGAAATAGTTTCTCTAACAACTTTTTGTTCTCTTAAAGCTTCTGATTTTACGCGTGCGGCTTTATCTTTTTGATATTCATCAAGAAGCATATTATAGACATTGTCCTCAATTTTTGTGTTGGGGCCTTTATCAACAGTAACGCCATTATCCTGTAAGAAGCTGATAATTGATTTAACTCCTACACCTAACTCTTTTGCTACTTTACTTATTCTTTTTGGTAATGCCATAAATGCGTTTGATCAGTTCTTTTAAGATTGCAAATTTAATTATTCAAACTCAGCTGCTAAAATTGATAAAATCTCATCAACAGTTTCTTCTTCAAGATCGGTTCTTTTAACTAGTTCAACTTTTGATAACTCTAAAACACTTTTTGCTGTATCACAGCCAATTGCTTTCAATTCATCAATAATCCAATGTTCTATTTCGTCAGCAAACTCTTCTAAATCAACATCTTCCGCGTCTTCTTCAGAGTCTCTATAAACGTCAATTTCAAAACCGGCTAATCTTGAAGCCAATTTAATATTGTGTCCTCCTTTTCCAATGGCTAATGAAACTTGATCTGGTTTCAAAAAAACATCGGCATGAAGAGTTTCTCTATTTAGTTTAATTGTAGTAATTTTTGCTGGACTTAGCGCTCTTTGAATGAATAGCTCAGTATTTTGAGTGTAATTGATTACATCAATGTTTTCATTTTTCAATTCCCTAACTATGCCATGTATTCTGCTTCCTTTCATACCAACACAAGCTCCAACAGGGTCAACTCTTTCATCATAAGACTCAACTGCTACTTTTGCTCTTTCCCCTGGTTCACGAACAATATTTTTAATTGTAATTAAACCATCAAATATTTCAGGAACTTCCATTTCGAACAACCTCTCTAAGAATACCGGCGAAGTTCTTGACAAAATAATAACAGGCGATGTGTTTTTCATGTCTACTTTAGAAACAACAGCTCTAACAGTGTCACCCTTTTTAAAGTAATCATTTGGTATTTGCTCAGATTTAGGCAATAAAAGTTCATTGCCCTCATCATCAAGAATTAAAATTTCCTTTTTCCAAACTTGATAAACTTCACCTGTAATAATTTCACCTACTCTATCTTTATATTTTTTGTAGATGCTGTCTTTTTCTAAATCATTAATTTTTGATGCTAAAAACTGTTTGATTGCAAGAATATTTCTTCTTCCAAAATCAACCATTTTTACCTCTTCAGATACTTCTTCGCCAACCTCAAAATCTGGTTCTATTTTTATGGCATCCTCATAAGCAATTTGTTTGTTATCATCTTCAACCTCTCCATCATAAACGATTTCTCGGTTTCTCCACATTTCTAAATCGCCCTTATCTGGGTTGATAATAATATCGTAATTTGAGTCATCTCCGTACTTTCTAATGATAACACTTCTAAAAACATCTTCCAAGATGTTCATCATAGTAGGTCTATCAATGTTTTTGAATTCTTTAAATTCCGAAAACGACTCAATTAATTCTGATGTATCCATTTTTTAATCGTTAAATGAAATAATAACTTTTGCTTCTTTTACTAAATCCAAATTTATCCTTTGGGTAACTTCTTCTTCTATTTTTTTCTTCTTGCCCTCAACTTTTTTCTTTTCAGCCCATTGAAGGGTAATTTCTTTACCGTCAAATTCAATTAATTTACCTGAAACCAAAGAATCTTCTAATTTGACCTTTAAACTTCTACCAACATTTTTTTCGTACTGAAGTGGATGTCGAATAGGTTTATCTAAGCCGGGAGAAGAAACTTTTAACTCAAAATCTTCTACCTCTCTATCTAAATTATTCTCAATTTGTCTAGAAATATCAACGCATTCAGCAATACTAATTGTTGGGTTTTTATCAACTTCAACAATTATTTTATTGCCTGAATTTATTTCTAGATTAACAAGGAAAATTCCCGTTCCATCTAATTTTGTGGCAAGTATTTCTAATATTTTATCTTTTTTAATCATAAACAACAAAAAAGAGGGGCAAGCCCCTCTTTCATTTTCACGGTGCAAATATAAAAGTTTTTTTTACAGTTTGATTGGTTTTTATTTGAATGATTTTTCTGAAGTCATTTCACCTTTTTCATTAAAAAACTGCCATGTCCCTATTGGTTTTCCGTATTTATACTTTGCTTTTACCATTGGTTTTGTGTTTGGGAAATACATGATACTTTCACCATGCAGTTTATCATACTTGTAATTATCTTCTCGTTTAATTGCGCCAAAATCATAGTTAAATATCCAAGTTCCGGCCTTTTTACCTTCTTTATATTTACCTTTTTGTTCTAGAATTCCAGTAGGGTAATAATAACTCCAATCGCCGTCCTTTTCGCCGTCTTTATAATCGCCTTCTTCTCTTAATTTGCTCGAGTCATACCAAAATTGCCAATGATTTGTTTTTTTTCCATTTGATATTTCTCCCATATAATTTTTGTTTCCATTTTTAAACCATCCTGTCCATAGTCCATTCATTTGACCCAAAAGATAAAATCCTTCATCTTTTAATTTTCCATCTTCATACCAAGCTTGCCATTTGCCTTCTTCCAAATTATTCAAGTAATTACCTTCTTGAAGCTTTTTTCCAGATTCAAAATAGGTTTTCCATAAACCATTTTTTTTATTCTGGCTATAGACTCCCTCTCTCCATAATTGACCTTCATCATACCAAAATTTCCAATCTCCATTTTTCTTTCCTTCTAAAAAAGAACCTTCGCTTTCTTTTTTCCCAGATTCATAAAAATAAGTCCATAAGCCGCTTTGTAAATTATCCTTAAACTGCCCTTTTATCCCTATTGATTTGTTTTGATTGTACCAAAGCCATAAACTATCCTTATTACCTAACAAATAATGGCCTTTTATACTTGGGTTTCCGTCGGGAAAGTATTCTTCTACAATTCCATTTAAAGTATCATCTTTAAAAAATTGAGTTTTCCACAAAATGCCTGTTTCGAAATAAAACTTCCAAAAACCGTTTCTTTTTCCTTGCTTAAACTCACCGGTTTTTTCAGTGTTTCCATTTTCAAAAAAATAAATTGCTTTGCCATGTTTTAAGCTATCTAAATATGAAATATTAAATTTTTCTTTTTTATTATCATAATATTCAATTCGTTCACCGATTCCCGACTCAACTACAAAATCTTTATTTCCAGAGTAATGATTTACAAGAAGTTCATTGCCATTTCTATATAAAAACTGTTTCCATATATTATTATTTTGATTAAAATATGTCCAAACAGAATCTTTAACTTCTGCATCAAAATAGCCTGTTAGTTGTAAATTTTTATTTGAATAATAAACTTGAAAAATAGAATCTTGTAAACCATTTTTAAAATACCCCACCGATTGAGTATTTCCATTTTCGAAAAAAAATTCTACTTTACCGTTAAGCTTGCCTCTTTTGTAGTTTGATGATTCTTTTAATGCACCATTTGGAAAATAAAATAGCCAAGAGCCTTCTTCGAAACCATCAACAAATTTGCCTTTAACTTTTACTTTAGTTTGGTCTTCATCAAAATACAAAGCATAGTCTTGAACAATTTGGGCAGTGATTTTATTCCCGAGTAAAATCCCAAAAAGAATAAAACAAGCGTTAAGTAATGTTAAGTAATTGCTATTGGTAATAAACTTCATTGAACTTTTGAGTTATTGGCTTGTACAGAACACAAAAATGCAACATGAATCTGCTAAAGATTGAAAATGAAAAATATTTAATTAACCTAAAGTGGTTGATTGCCGGGTTAGGAATAATTGTTTTAGGGTTTGGGTTGATGTACTCACCTCCTGTAAACCAATTTTCGGAATTTGATTTTGCTAAATTTAATCACCTTCATTTAAGTATAGCTCCTTTGTTTGTTTTGTTTGGTTATTTGATTGTTGGTTTTTCAATATTTAAAAAATAATTGCTTGAAATCTTTTAAAGACGAATATTTAATTGAATTGTACCAAGGTGGGAGTTTATCTGCTTTTGAAGAAATTTATGGCAGGTATGAAAAAAGAATTGAATACTTTTTCTTTAGAATGCTATGGAATGACCGAGAAAAAGCTTCTGACTTTACACAGGATTTATTTTTAAAAGTAATTGAGAAAATAAATTCTTTTAATACTGGACTAAGTTTTAAAACTTGGATTTTTTCAATTGCAAATAACATGTGTAAAAATGAATATAGAAAATCTGAGGTAGAATCCAGGGTATATGAAAATCTTAAAGCTGAAAGCGTTACACATCATCAGAATGGGGCTGAAAAAGCAACAGACTTTGAAGTTTTTATGAAAGAGTTGCAATTTTTATTAAACCAAGAAGATGAACAAAAAAAGACAGCTTTTATGTTAAGGTATTTTGAAGAAATGCCCATAAAAGAAATTGCTGAAGTATTGCATTTACCTGAAGGAACTGTTAAATCAGGGTTGCACTATACCACGAAAAGATTATCAAAAAAACTAATACACTTTAAACCAATATAAATATGAACAGTGAAAAAAAGGTTGATTTCAACCAACATTTAAAGAAAGATTTTAAAAATTTTGAAATTCAAAATGATAAGAAAAATCTTATTATGAAGGCAGCTTCAAATAAAATAGAGAAGACAACTAGGTTGAAAAAAAATATGATAATTCCTTTGTTTGGAAATCTGAATAGCGTTTTTGCGAAGGCAGCAGTTATAGCATTAATACTTGGCTCAAGTATGTTTGCCTTAAAATTTACAGATTTAAATAATGAAGGTCGTCATTATCAATCTCCGCAATTAGTTGATACAAGTTTTAACGGATTTGATACGAGTTTAGTAACCAAACAAAACTTTTTATTAAGGTAAACACCAATTAACTCTTGCTAAAAAGCCTTTTCATTTTGGTTTATGGTGTTGTTATTTAGCAAGAATGCATCTAAAGGTTTTAATTCCTTTTCGAGTTTCTACTTGAATTTGATAAATTCCAGAAGGGTAACTATCAAAATCAAACCCAAAGTACATGCTACTAATTGTTTCGTTGATGATGGACTGGCCTGTGTTATTTGATATTTTAATAGATAGAATTGCTTCCTCTTTAGAAATAATAAATACTTCTCCCGTAGTTGGGTTTGGATACAATAGAAGGTTGCCATCTTCTTTTAATTCAGCTACACTGTTATAACCGGTAACTGCGTGTAATCTTTCAGGGTTTATTAAAGAACCGAGAATTGAATTGTTATTAAATTTATACTCTTCCTCAACCCAAAGTGTTTGGTTTTTACTGTAATCAAAAGCTCTAAACTTAACAATTTCGCCCGAAGTAATATTTGAATAAATAGCCATTTGAATTACATGTTCTCCAAAGCTTACCATATGTTCCACATTGGCAACTCCTCTAACTTGATTGTTAATTATTGCGGCTACCATATCTTTTGAATCGGTTGACAAAATATCATCAAACAAAACCCTTGCAGTTATAAAACTTGAATATTGGTATTTTGATGGGTCAATTGTCCAAACAGGAATTGTAACAGGGTTATGAAGTACTTGTGTAACAAGGGTATCATTAGACTTATCTACATCATTAAACCATTTGGTATAAAAAGTAAAATCATAGTAGCCGGTATCGTTCATATTTAAAGACTTATTCAAGTTGAAGTTTACTGTATCTCCCGAAATTAAATCACTATTAAAACTATAGAATTTTGAGCCTGAGGTAAGTGTTATACCTTTTCGTTTGGCTTCATAGAAAACCTCAACGCTATCTCCTGCGGCAAAAGCTAAAGAACCATAATTTTTTAACTCTACTATTAAATTTTCATTATTAGAAAAAGTTGTTTCTAATGGGTCAGGCGAAATTTGTTTTGAAACACCAATATCATAGAAATCAGAACCCGATAAAGTGTGTAGTTTTTCAGGATTGGTAAGTGAGCCGTATATTTGGTTATTGATGAATGTATAAGATTCAAGAATATCAAAAATGCTATCTCTACTTGCATCCCAAACTTTGAAATTAATGTTCTCAATAGCCAAATTGGAATAAACTGTTATTTGTGCAACCCATTTACCAAAAGCAGGAATAAAATCAATATTTGCTAATCCTCTAACTTGATTATTTGAAAATGCTGCTAGTAAATCAGCACTATCAATTGATAACGTATCAATTACATAAACCTCTGCTGTAAGTGCCATATTGAATTGAAAGTTATTAGGGTTGAAATTCCAATTGGGAGGTAATAATGTATCTGCTTTATGAACTATTGTTTTAGAAAGACTATCATTAAATTGATTGTTATCTCTTTTAAAATTTGTCCAAGATTTAAAATTATAAACCCCTTTACTTTGAAGGTTTGCTTTGCTGGAAAACTCATAATTCATTTTAGCACCAGGACCATAATTGGTATCTGGCAAAAAGGTTTCTGTTATTGGTAAGCCTCCATTTATGTTATAGGAAACCAGAATGGTATCTGAAGCATAAATACTATCCGTTCCTAGATTTTCTATTTCAACCTCTACCGTTTCAGAATTGGTAAGGTTTCTTGATGTAATAGGATTTAATAAACTTACAACCCCCACATCTTTAGATAGCAACCTAAATGAAGCTAGGTTTGAAGGGTCAGAAATTTGGTTAATTTGAGGAATTACCGAATTTATGTAATAGGTATAAAGCGTATCTAACATTGCTGTTGTATCAACATAAGTTACGGTGTCATTAGCAAAACTTATCGAATCTATTTTAATAAAGTTTGTACTGTTGTTTTTGCTTCTAGAAATTTTAAAAGAATATACACCCGAATCAATTGGTTCTTCGATATACCTTACTGAGGTAAACTGAAGTGCATCAAGTTTAAGTTTAAATTGACCATTAGAAACACACTCAATGGCAACATAAATTGAATCTCCTAAATAATTTTTAAGAGGAATGTTGAAGTTTTGCCAATTGTTTGCGTTTGCAGGGAATTTAAAGCTGTAAAGTGAATCTGTAAAATCTGAAATATCATCACCATTAATAGAGGCTCTTACTACAAACCTTTCTTCTGAAAAATTAAAATCTTGAGGAGAGGCATAAAAACTAAACCTTGCATTATTTTCCTCAACTCTAAGTTGTTTCGAAATTAACCAATCAGAATTTTTTGTGTTGGAATTTGCTGTTGTTGCAATGGAAAAGAATCCTTGGTAAGGCGCTGCAGAATAATAATCCCAAGAAAAACCATCACCATCACCATCAACTGTTTTCCAATCCTTAATATTAAAAGTTGGCGTGTTTACAGGCTGCTCCATTTCAAAAAATAAAGATGGGTTTTCTATTTGCCAACTTAGCTCAATATTATTTGAGCGTCCTTTTGCTGTTAAGTTAATAGGTCTTAAAACTTTTGGTGAAAGGGTTAAAAGAATGGTTGAAGTATCGTTATGATTCAATAAAGACCCGTTAGATTTTCCTTCTTCGTAAAAAATATTACTGCCTACAAATTCATATTTACCTACAGGTATATCAGAAAAATAAAACCAACCTGCATTATCTGTGGTATCAACTTTACCTGCTCCGTTTACAATTACATTTGGAATTGGGTCATTGTTAATGTCATCGGTAACTAACCCTCTAAAAACTCCTCTTGCAGGATCGAAGTTGATATAAAAAGGCGCTATTATTTCAGGTTTGTTATTGTCATTGGTTAGCGTTTCAAAATACATTGGAAACCTAGCACCTTTTAGTGGCGGTTGGGTTACGGAAATTACCGAACCGATCGAATTAAATGAACCTGGTGCAAGGCTATCTATGTTACCATTTAAAATTGATGAAAATGGAAGATTACCTAAGGTTATGGTATCTTGTTTTTTATTTTTTGAATCTCCTTCGATAAAATAACCAAGTTGAATAGGCTGCGTTGCAGTTGAATCAATAACAATTTGAACCTCAAAAACACCACCTTCAAATGGAAATAATTCGCCTTTATTATTTGTATTTGGATCAATAAAGGTTAAGTCAATGCTATCTCCAATTTGGCCGCCTGATAAAAGAAACCTTGAAGTTCCGAAAATATTAAGGTTTGTACTAGATAACACTTTAACGCCTTTAGGAAAGTTGATAGAAATAGTTTGATGATTATCACCAATAAAATTCATATTCTCTATTGAAAAACTGAGGTTTACAGTATCAAATAACATAGGATTATCAAAACAATAGAGCTTAGAGTTTTCAATTCCGCCTAAATTCACATTTGGAGTATCAATTTGGTGATATTCTGTTAAACCAACTTTTAGTGTTGAATTATAGGTTAAAGTATCTAAACCACTATTTTGAAGGGAAAAGGAATTGGACCCGTTTACGGATGTGTAAAGAAAATTAATATCCAAATTGCCAATAGTTTCTTTTGCAAATGGCAATCCTTTCATTACAAAACCAACAATATTTGAGATTTCGCTTTCTCCAAAACCATTTTGGGCTGTTAAATAATAAAAGGCAGTGTCTCCTATTGCCAATCCAGTATCTGAATAGTTTAATGAAGTTAAGTTACTATCAATTTTTATTGGAGCTGGTGCAGAGTTTAGAAGTCTAAAAACATTAAAAGTGCCGTTATAATTAACTGAATTATACTGAAAATTGCTATTGCCAACATTGGTATAAGCTCTTAGCAAAATTCCTTCTGAAGTAGAGAAATAATTAGAAGATGAATTGTTTCTCCAAAATGCGTTTGTTTGACTTGGGTTTGGTGAAAATCCAATTTTAAATGGTTGTCCAACTTGCTGATTTGGATACATAATTAAACAAAACCTTCCTGTATCAATAGGCTGATTGATGTTTTCGAAATTCCATCCTTGAGAAAATGAATTGGTATTTATGGTAGTACTAAATATTGTATCATTTACAATCGGAAATCCATTGGCATTGGCAGGAAAAGCCCTTAAAATAAAGCCAGACGAATTGTTTGTTTGGTTTGTGTAAAAAGCAATTTGATTTAATGTAAATAATTGATTGTTTGATGTTTGAAAAAACACACCAGCTGAAGCTCCTCCTGTTAAAGAGTCAAAAAGATTAAATGAACCATCATCATAACTTAATTCTCCTATTTTTTGTGGTGCCTCCCAGCCAATAATTGGGTAGCCCAACGAATCATTTTTTAAAGAATTAATTGATGGTGGAATTAAATTCAATTGCATTACTAGGTTTACCTCTAAACTGTCCTGCGTGGTAAGGGTTTGGTCTGATACCAAAATAGAATCATGTCCGAAATACCCAGAAGAAACTTTGTATTTAATATTTTGGTAAACAAATTCTGAAGGGGTGGAATAGTTTCCTATAGAATCTGTTATCAATTCAATTTCGGTAGGTGTATTCCAAGTCTCAGTATTTTGCAATGAAACACTTACATGTGTGCTAGAGAGTGGAGAACCAGTTTCAGAAGAAACATTTCCGTAAATTTTTGTTTTCTTTAAAGATTGGATGCTAAAATTATCAATAGCAAATCCAACATTCGGAGTACTTGTTTTGGTGCTATCATCGGCAAAATAAAACCCTAATTGGAAATAATTTTTTCCTGAAGCAATTGAAGTAATATCGTACTTGTATTTTTTCCAAATAAAATTACCATCTAAAGTATCAAGCGTTTTCCAATTACTTGAAAGTTCATCTTTATAAACCAAAATATGATTTTCGAAAGTATTATCACCTGCATAATCAAAAGATAAAACAATATTATTCGAGGCAGATGAAACATTAAGCCAAGGAGTCGTTAAAATTGATTCGTAAAAATTCCCGAATACATTGAAGCTAAAGAAGTTACCATATAAAAACCGTGACTTCCCTCTAAAAAAAGCATTAAAGGTTCTAGCGGCCAGGGAGTCTCCTGCTAACCAAGGGTTATTTAATGATAAGTCGTAACCCCATTTTGCAGGTAATGTATCAGCAAATAAGTTATTAAAGTTATTGGTATATGGAATTGATAATGTTTGAGGTATGCCGCTTTGAGCTAATGAGTTGTTTGATTTTTCACTTTCGCCAAAAGGGTAATTTGCAATAGCATAATAATTGTACAAACGTCCATTAACAACAGTTGTATCGTGATAAAAAGTATCCGAAGTTGTTCCAATAAATGTAAAACTGCTGTTTAAAGAACTTCTATAAATAGAGAAAAAATCAGTAAGACTTGTATCAGATTTCCAAGTTAGCTCAATGGTATCTTGCATAAAGCTTTCTGCATAAAAAGCTGTAGGAGCAGGTTTTTCAACTTCTTTTTCTCCAACTAATAAAATATCATCAAGTGCTACACCAAATCCATTTGTAAAAAAAGCATTACTACCAAAAAGAAAACCTAAATCTATATCATCAAAATTATTTAGATAATCTAGTTCAATATTTTTTTGAATCCATCCATTTGATGCCCCACTAAATCTATCTAAAGAATCTACTATTGAATCTCCATTTACATTTATAATAAAACTTCCATTTCCTAAAAGAAAAAGAAAATCTGAAGTATCAATTTGATGGTTAATGGCAAACGAAAGGTCTAAGGTCTTATAATTTCCAAAATCAAAACCTAGGCCTGTCTTAAAAGTAAAAAGGGATAAGGTAGATGGGTTATAACCAAGGTTTGTTCCAAAAACCAGCATTGAGTCATCTTCAAATGCTGTAATTACCTGACCCGAATAAATGAGAGAATCTATTATTCGCCAGTTTCCGCTTCCTTGTAAATTTTGAGAATAACCTTGTGTTAATCCTCTATCAAAAGGATTGTAATAAATTGTATCAATAATTGTTGCAGCAAGCTTAGAATTAAAATTAATTGTATCACCTTGTTGAAGGCTAAAGGTATAATCTGCTTGAGAGTAATTTTGTTTTCCGAAGCTTACAGTTACATTGCCATATGGTAATTCATTTATTTCATAATATCCATTTGTATCAGAATATACAATGTTGTTTTGATGTTCAACCTTTACTCCTTGTATGGGTGAGTTGGTGTAAAAATCTTTTACAACTCCTCTCAGGGAAGCGTCAAATAAAGGGGGTGAAAATTTTATATTATCCAAATACAAAATATTTTGATTTACCGAAACACCTTTTAATGCAATCCGAATTACTTGACCAACAAAGGCACTCATGTTAACCCTATATTCTTTGTAATGAGAAGAATCAACAACAAATGAATCAATTCGGGATGAGAAGTCAGTTGGACTTACTGCATTTCTGCCAGAAACCCAAATCTCTACTTTTTCAGGAAAACTTGTTGCACTAGGTTTGGCAAAAAATGAAAAGTAATCATCGGTTCTAACCCTTGTGGGAGGGAGAATTAACCAATCGTTATTCCCTATTGTGTTTTTCGAAAGTTCTAAACTTCTGGAGGTATTTAATCCTGAATTCACAATACTTACACCCCATTTTTGACCATTAGCATCTAAATCAAAAACCCTATATCCATTTGGTAAAAACCCAGGTTCAACATTTTCGAATTGCTCCTCCCATGGTGATATTTGAATCTTTTCTTTTAATTCAAATTTGAGGTCTATTCCGCCTTCATTAAGCACAAACTGTGAAGAATCGTTAATTGGTTTAACCTTTACATAAAATGTATCTGTGGTATTAGCAATAAAGTTGATTGAATAAAAAGTAGTGAGGGAGTCTATAAATATTTGATTTTTAAACTTATCAAATATTTGAATTGAAGGCCTCGTGCGAACATCTTTTTGCTTCGTTATTATATTTAAGGTATCTCCTAGTCTTGGTTTTAGAATAAAAAAATCTGCTGTATCATCTAATTCAGAAATACTGAGGTATAAACTGTCAACAAATTCTAAATTTTTAGCATTATTGAATGAATTATTGCTTTCAAATAAATCTGGTGTATAATTTCGAGGGTATGAATTTTTATGACCAGGCGTTCCATATGGAATATCGGTTAATTTCCAACTTGTGCCCAAATTATTATTTAAAGTTGGGTTTATTAATTCAATACTTTGACTTGTATCTGAAACGGCAGGAAACGAATTATTTCCATTTTTATAAGAAACAAAATCTATAAGTGAATTATTGGAATCAAGCAGTGTAAGTGTTTGAGAGGTAAAACTAAGATTTTGATTTCCCCAAGTTAAATCAGGGTAAAATCCATATTTATTAAAAAATAAACTTGAATCGTTTGCAATAACTGAAAAATCATTAGGTGGAAAACGAAAATTAGAAGGGAAGGTCAATGCTATTTCTGAAATAGTAAAATTTGATGAAACTATATCTGAATAATGGAGGTTTTGAATTTCAATAAATTCTAATCCTCCTTGTGCGTATTTTATTTCATTTATTCTAAGACTATCTGCATAAGTTATTGGCGGAATTATTTTAAAATCTAAAATATAATTGGGTGTTGTAAAAGTTGGCACTTCATAAGAGAAAAAATAAAATCCAGTATCCGGTAGAATAAAGTTTGTATTATTATTTACAATAGTTTGAAGTAATTGATTTTGTCTATCAAAAAACTTAATTGTTCCTGTATAAAAAGGATTGTAAATACTAATTTCTGCCCTAGCATTTGGCACTGAAGAAAATTTAAAATAATCTTTATCATTTAAAGGATAAATACTTAGATTATTAATAACTTGTGTATCTGCCAATAATGTGGCATTAAATATATTTCCATTAGGCTCATATGGGTCAGGTTCAAACTTTGTAATTGAGAGTGAATAATAGCCCGATGTACCTGTATTGTTATTTGAAACACGCAAATAATAAGTACCGCCATTTGGTAAATTATATACTATTCTTGAGTAATTTCCATTACTTGGGTCATTATTGTTTGAAGCAATAATGTTTTGCCCATTTGTAGTAAATAAATCTAAATAGGTATTGGTGATATTTTGGCCAACAGATTCATCTAAAAAGTAAACTGAGTCTGTTTTTAAAGTAACTTGAGTGGCTTGAGAAACCGTAAATTTATAGAAATCATCATCTATATTTGAATTGATATACCCAACTTTAACCGAGTCGATATTATTGGCATTAAACCAAGAATCATTTAACTCCCTTTCTACTCTAGTTGGGGTAATAATTAATTCGGGATTATTAATTCCTTCGTTTCCTAATGTATCTACAGGTACAACCTTAAAATATTGCTTTTGATTATTCTTTACAAAAGTTTTTGCATAAGTTGTTGTTAAAACTGAGCCAATGGTATCAATTACTCCAAAACTTGTTTGTTGGTTTCTTTGATATACCCTGTAAAACGCAAAATCATTATCTAAATTAGAGGTAGGTGTAAAGCTTAATAAAACTTTTGCAGAATCTATTGGGGCAGTAAGATTTGAAACTGCTTCTGGACCTGAAGTATCAGTTGGTGTTGCAAACAGTTCGTTTGAAAAATTACTTTGGTTTGAGCTATTGTCTTGAATTTTTAATTTTGTATAATAGGTCTTGTAATTTGTTAAGCCCGTTAAGGTAAAAACGGTATCTGAAAGTCCATAAGATTGTGAGTATAAAATTGTTGGATTTGGTAAAGTATCTAAATAGATATTGTAAGTCTGAAAGTCGTTATCGATGTTGCTATATTGATTCCAACGTAAAAAAATGTTTTTATCTCCAGAAGCTGCCTCAATTAATACGGGAGGATTTGGGCTAATAGTATCAATGTAAATTAAAGAATCAATATTTGAAAATTCTGATTTGTACCCAGAATAATTCTCAGCTTTAACAGCATAATAATATTTTAAAGAATTAGGTGTGGTTGGTAAGGAAATTATTGAGTCATTTATATCTCTAATCTGATCTGTGTAAAATATAGGTTGTAGATTATTTTTTATAAACCCCCTATAAACTAAATACCGATAATGGTTGGGGAAGTTAAAACCAATAGTGTTCCATTTAACTTCAATTCCCTGATTGATTTTAGTAGATAGCCCTGTAGGTCCAAGTATTGTTCCACCAGAATAAAAATTTGTAATTTGATTTGAAAACCCACTATTAATTTGTCCTCCAAATTTTGAAGCAACTCTAACGAAATAAACCTTTCCAGAATCTAAGTTGGTAAGAAATACACTTGTATCAGAAAAGGAAGATGTTGAATCAATTATTTTAGTTGGATTTGGCAGGGTATCTAGATAAACATTGTATCCTTCAGATAAGGAAGAATCCAATTTTTTCCATTCAAAGTAATAACCAAAAGAACCTGAAATAGAAATTAAATTCTGGGGCCCATTGATTTGAGAGGGTCCCTTAATAAAACTATTTGCATAGTTACTTTTACAATATGCGGTTCCTAAATTATTTTCTAAGGTTACATAAAAATAATGATGGCCATTTGCTGAGAGATTTAATGCTTCAAAATAATTTTGAGCCGTATCGGTAATTGAAACAAGCTTAACGAAATTTAAAACTTGATACGGTGAAGCATTTTGATAATAAACATTATAGCTGCCAAAATTCTGTGTGTTTGCAGCCTTTGGCCAATTTAAAATAATAGAAGAATCTGTAGAGGTTGATGCAACCGAAAAGCAAGTATTAATATATGGGGTTTGCGCCCACATAAAAATAGATTGAAAAATAAATAGTAATCCTAAAAGGTATTTTTTCATATAAAAAAAGAAAGCCACGCTAATAACGTGGCTTTTCTTTAATAAATCAAATTTTTAATCATCTAAGTTAACAATAATTAATTTTTTAGAATCAACAAAGTTTCCTGATTTAAGGGTGTAATAATATACTCCTTGTTTTACAGATCTTCCTGAGTTATCTGTGCCATTCCAGTTAACCTTGTATTCTCCTGCTTCATAAATACCATTTATTAAGGTTTTAACTTTCTGACCTGCTACATTATGAATCTCAATTGAAACTTGTCCATCTTCAACGATACCAAAGGTAAAGTTTGTGTTATTTACCATTGGGTTTGGTTGGTTTTGGCTTAAGAAGTTTCCATCAAAATCAACTGAAACTATTTGATTTTCTTTTTCTACAGCTTCAAAGTGCCAATAGAATGGATGTGATGTTTCACCAATTTTTGAAGTACCTTCAAATTTGATTTTTTCTATAATTGGTTTAACAACTCGCTGAGATTCAAAATATGCCTTAAATGTAATTTCTTCATCCATAGGAGTATTTGAATATAAACTTAAGTAATACATCCATTTACCTTGAAACTCTCTAGCTTGTGCAACTCCTCTGCATTCATTTCCAACAAATGCACCAACAATTATCCTATCACCAGCAATTTGGTTTTCTTCCAAATCCATTAGTTGACCTGAGATATTTAAAACATTTGTAAACAATTCAGGCTTCACTTTCCAATCTAACTCATTTATTGCTGTTCTAAACTCACTATCGAACTTGAGGTTTTCATTGTTTTGAATTTCTCTTGATCGAGTTGATGCAGTTGCTGGGTAAATTAATAGACCAGCGGCAGAAGACTTAATCATATAACCTAATCCTGGCTCTAAAAATTTAAGGCTACCAAACCAACCTGATCCCTTAACAAATTCTGCATATCCAAACTGAGACTTTATTACATCACCCGTTTGTAAAGAACCACTTAAAGAACCAAGTGCAGTATTAATTGCTAAGTTTCCTTGTACTGGATAACCAACATAATTCCAACCTTGATTAATTGTAATTGGCGTTAAAAGGGCATTTACTGGATAACCAGGTAAGTATAATTTGTCTTCGTTGGCCAAATTAATATTAAACATTTTTCTGTTGTTTAAATTGGACAAACTACCTGCCCATAATCCTTGTGTAGGATAATATTGACTTGTAGCGGTTTGAGATCGAATAACATCTGTTGCACTTGGCGTTAAACCTGATAAACCTGCGTTAATAGGAATTTGACTAAATAAAGAATCAGGGTTTACATACAATGAGAACCAATTCCACCCTTTATTAAAATCAATTGTTTGAGCAACCATTCCGGTTGTTCTAACGTAAATAGGCGTATCAATAGAACCAAAAATACTGTCTTTGTAAAAACCTAAATTTGGAATTGTAACAGGGTATTCTTTACAATCTGAGGCATCCCAAATTTTAAAATTAATATTTTCCCCCATTGCAGTATCACTATATACTGTAACAAATGCTAAGTATTTAAAGTTAGATATTTTTTGCACTGAAGCAACTCCTCTAACCTCATCGCCAACATATGCGGCAATTTTATCATTCACATCTTTTGAAGTATCTCCTTCAATTATTAATTGAGTAGTTACAGACATAGAATATTGGAAACTACTTGGGTCAACGTACCAATCTGGGTCAGGACACAATACATTTAGTGTAATGTCTAGCTTTTCAAATCCTTTATCGGTATTGGCAACAATTTGTTGGTTATATACCCCTGGATTAACAAAAGAGTCAACTTTAAAAGAAATAGGCTCTTTGTAAGCAGAAGCAATATTTCCTGAAACTGGATCAACCGACAACCAAGTAGGAATTTCTGTTAGTGTATATGGTTCCAAATTAGGTCCGCTATTCACTAAATTTTCTTCAAACTCTAAGTTCTGTCCTTCTTTTACATTATAGGTAACATTTCTGTTTTCCCAATTAATGTAATTCTGATCAACATAAAACTTCCAGCTATATGGTTGAATCATTGCATTGCCATATAAATCTTTGGCATCAAATACAGTTGCTGTAAAGAAAGAGTTCTCTAAATATTTAATTGGAGTTACTGGCTCAATTACAATTCTATTGCCTGCACAAGTCCAAGTTATGTTAACCAATGACTCAACATTTTCCATACTAACAGGAGCCTTGTTATTGTTATCAAAAGTTGGTAATGCACCATTATTGATTTGAACAAAGGTTCCAAAATTTGCATGTCTAGATCTATCAAAGAATGTTGTTGTTGAACCTTCATTATCGAAACGATAAATACCATTTAAGTTTGGCTCATCAAATCCATAAGATCTAAATCTTCCCTGTAAAATGTTTAATTGGAATTTGAAAATATCCCAAACTCGAACTTCATCAATTGTTCCTGTAAAAGAATAATTATAATTTCCAGTACCATCTTGAGCAATTGTCATTGGAAGTGTATTGTCAATATTATCAATTGTTAACATAGTACCTGAAGTATCAGCACCTACAATTAATCCATCTTGATACAAGATTGGGCCATAATCCCTATCTACTCCAACAGCTATATGATGCCATTGATTATCACCAATGATACCACCTGTAACATTAACCATATCAGCGCCATCGCCAATATTAAATCTCCATCTAGTATTTTGGTAACAAGAAATTGCCCATCCTTTATTTCTACCATTACTCCAGTCTTTATCTGCAACAATAATTGGGTCTCCTGCTTGCGCAGTTGTTTTTACCCAAAGCTCAATAGTAAAATCTTTAGAAGAACCATAATTATGAGAAGGTAGTTGTGGTATTCTTCCGTAAGATCCACCACCTGTAAATGCTACCGCATGGTTAACAGAATTGTAATCAAATCCTGACAATACTCCTTTTAAAGCAATTGACTCAATGTTTAATTTTGAACAATCAATATTTTCATTAAAGTTTATTGCAATATTATCTCCTGCATCAAGAACTCCATCTGACGGTTCTGGTTTTCCAAATACCGTAGGAGCTTCCCTAGATACGACACCTTCTACTGGATTCGTAACACTTTCTGTGCTAGGACATTCTGCCTTAACTCTAATTTTATATTTTCCATCTACCATAGTTTGAGGAACATTCCATGTTAAAGATGAAAATCTTGGAGTTTCGCCAAATTGATCGGTATATAGTAAATCTGAAAAATTAACTTCATCTGCTTTCGCCCAAGCTCCATTTTCTGGAGCAAACTGAAGTACAAATTTTTGCACTGAACTAGTCGCAGCAGTATCATAATCTGTAAATGAAACGGTTAATTGATCATTTGAAGATTGGTCAACTACAAAGCTTGAGTTTTGATTTGGGTTAATTAAGCTCAATTCAGAGCAAGGTTTTTGCCAATAAGCGTTTAACGATGTGGTTGAAATTGCATCAATTGAGCCACCACCAGACATTAGACCCCATTCACAATCTGAAAATGCAGCCATAACAATGTTTGTATGTTGATACGTTTTAGGTGCCCTAATAACTTCAATTGTCAATGGTATTGTATTATTTGCTAAATCTCCAGGTACATTATATACCATGTAGCCATTATCACCTGCAAGGGTTTGACCATTGATTAAAACTGTGGCGCCATCCTGATAACCATCCCAGAAGGCCAATCCATAACTTTGGCCATCCTCAGCTTCACTTAAGTTAGTTAATGCTAATTTATAAACTGCTGACTCATCTGATGGAATATTAACAATAGTATTTTGCTCAGCAGTAAGTTGAACTTTTTCTCTAGGAACAGTATTATCCTCATGTGGACACATACTTTCTCCTGCTATTGTTTCAAAAACAGGAGTTTTAAATGTTTGGTCCTTTTTTATATTCACAGAAAAGTAATCCCCCGGGTCATTATCACCTAAATGGTATCCAACAGTTCTTGAAACACCCTTTGTGGTTGTATTGTCTCTACCAATTGATGTTGAAGCCCAAACGCTCATTCCAAATTCTAGTTGCACAATACCTGCAACATCAACTGCTACGCCTAAGTCTGCACTACCCTTAATGGTAAAGGTACCTCCGTAGGCTTGTTCATTATCGTAAGAGTAGGATTGGGAGTTGTCATAATTTGTACCATATGAAAACGAAACGTTAGAATATTTTGCTCCACTTCCTTTTATTTTATCCAAATTATCGCTATTACCTAAATCAACGCCTCCATAATTAATATCATACTTTTCATATTGGGCTGAGTTTATAGTCTTATCAGATTGAGCTGCTATTTTTAATCCACGATTTTCTTCGATAGTATTGTTCCAGCCATCAATTTGTTGTTGCCAGTAATTAACAGTATCGGTTGGAGTTCCTGGCACATCTCTTAAAAATTCAAGGTTTGGAATTAATTCGCCCTCAATATGCATTTTAGTATAATTGAATAAAGTTGAAATTCCTTCAGGGTTTCTTCCAACTCCTGTGGTTAAATCAACCTTACAATTATCCATATCATAATTCAAAAAGTCTATTTTAGCGAAGGTATAATTCAATGCTCCTCCCATAAAAAGGTCCATATCTTCTCCAACGTATAATTCGTCACCATCGGTTGCTATTTCCTCATCTAATGTAAAACACCATTCGTCAGCTTCTGAATACCTAAATTCACCTTCAAGTTCTAAACCAAAACCTGCAGTTATTTCTACATCAAAGTTAAATTCAGCTATCCATCCTGCAGTAGCATTTACACCACCACCAATTTGAAAACTTAAATCTAACCCTGCGGAAACACTTCCTTCTACAGAAACTCCATTACAATAGGTGGAATCTTTAGCTAAAAATGAATATGAGCCATCTCCAGGAGGATCTCTTAAAATTGTAAATACAACATCGGGAGATGTAGTAACAAAGGTACTTGCCCTTTTTCTTGCACCTTCTACCAAAATATGATTATTAGTAACTACTTGTCTGGCAGAAGAGTCAGTAACTGTTACTTCTATTTTTTTTCTGTATTGAGTTGCACCTACTCCGCCAAGATTTGCTTCACCGGCTTTAAAGAGGTATAACATTGAACCAGAATTGTTTTTACTAAAACTAGTATCATACACAATTGGAGGAGAAGAAATTTCATCTTGGATTCTAAAGGTTGCTGTGTCAATATAACATCTGTTTCCACCAGGATATTCTTCGAAAATTGTAATATTAGCTGTTCCATTTTTGCCTTGGTTTATGATTTCAATATCATCCCCACAAGCATCTGTTTTAACTAATGAAGTATCAAAAGTGATTTCTGCTTGTAAGTCTTCACGGTATTGAAAATCAATTACTGTATCCTTATCATGGTAAAAATAAATTGGATCAAAAGTTATTAATTGGTTTATTGGTTTAACATGCATTTTTAAGTTTGGAAATGGAGGTATTGTATCAAAAGTGTAAGAACCATCGTTTGCAGTTAAAATGGTTTTCTTAAAACATTGATTATCATTTTCAAATTCGATATAAGCAGGTCCAACAACTACGCCGCAATTTCCTGTAACTTTTCCAGATACACCATAACTTTCATAGCTTTCAAATTTCAAATTTGAAATAGGTTGATCTGCAAATAAAACCATTGAATCAGGTCTTACCCAAGGATCATAAATTTCTATTTTTTGAATTCCCAATGGAGAATCTAAAATCCAAACACCCTGCTTGTTGGTTTGCGAAACCGGGTTAGCCGATAAGCCATTTCTTCTAGCCTCTTTAAATTCAACAAAACAAGAAGTATTATGAAATTTTACATAACCTGAAATTGGAACAGTGGAAACATCGGTATAATCCACTCCATCATGTCTTACAGAGGTATAGGAAAGATTTCTTGTAACATTTTGTGGATTAAATTGGTGTGCGATTCCATTTTCAAGTTTTGAAGGGGTAACTGTAAAATTGGTACCATTTACATCTGAGCCATAATTTATTGCTTGAATAAAATAGTTTCCTAAACTATCGGTAATTCCCATATTTTTAACAGCAGCTCTTTCGCTACTGCTCCATTCCACTAACGGAGGTAAAGTTCCCTGATCAATTAAAGTTGCATGTAAATCATTTGAGCTTCTATCAAAACCAAAGTGAGCAGAGCCCTCATCAAGTTTCCAGTAAGAAACTAGGTTTTCTTCGTCTCCACCCCAACCTCTATTGTAATATTTACTTAAATAATTGGTATCCAAAGTACCATTCCATAAAGAAACGTCATCTAAATATCCTTTAAAAGGAAACTTACCATTTTTCTCTGCTCCTATTGCAAAGTCCCAATTTGTAAAGTTTATAGTTCCAACATTTCCTGCTGCATCCAATTGACCATCAACCAATATCATCATTTGTTGCAGGGCTTTATCATAATTATAAATAATGTTGTGCCATTGCCCATCATTTAATGGGGTGGAACCAGATAATCTAACAGAGCTGCTTGTTTTAAAGTTGGCAACATTTGCAGCGCCCCCTTTTCCAATAGTAAACTCTGCACTTAATCCTTCTCCTGAAATTACTGTCGCATTTTTGATGTCTCCCCCTGTTGATTTAATCCATAAAGAAACAGCAAAACTTCCATTATCAAAATAGGATTGATTGATATTTCCAACATTCAAATAACCACCCCCTTCAACTGAAGAAACTGGACTTGGAGCAACAAAAACGACATTGTTTGGCAATTGAACTTCTGCAGGTAAAATTGGAGCTCCTTTAGAATTTCTAATTTTAGTATTATCAGAAGCAGATTGATTAAATCTAAAATACCTTTTTAAGGTTGAGAAATTTGCACCAATTACTTCTTGGTCAAAAACCTCATAAATTTCATTTCCTTGTCTTGATTCATCCCAAATTCTAATTTCATCCATTTCGCCAAAAAACTTAGAAGTACTAGAATAGTTACTTCCTAATTTAATGCTTGATATTGGAGAGAAAGGTATCCCTGTATTTGTATTTTGAGCTACCAATACTCCATCTTTATAAATTTTTGTAGCACCTGTTGGCTCAACTGTAACAGCAATGTGAATCCATTTATTTGCTAAAAGAAATGAGCTATTTGTATTACAAGTAGTAACACAACCAGAAGCACCACAAGAACTAATAGAAACTTGAACCTGACCATTAGATGGGTTTATTAATTCTATTGAATTGCCTGAAGCATTGTTTAAGGATAAAAAGGTTCCATTTCCTAACATTTTAAATTTAAACCAACCTTCAATTGTAATACCATTTGAGCTTCCAATATTCGAACCACCTGTCCCAATATCTAAAGAAACTGTAGAGTTAGGAAAAGAAAGTGATTTACCTGTTCCAATGGGTGTACCATTAAATTTTACAGACTTCCCGATAATAGGTGTAACATTTACTAAGACGTCTTTTACATACTCACCATTTGCAGTAGAAACATGACCTGACATTTCCCCATTTGGATCTGCAAACCCGATATCTGTTTCAATATTTGAAGAGTTACAAGCATTAATTGCTTCTACTCTATAAGTATTTATGGTACCTGGTAATGAGTTTTGGTCAACAAACAGAGATACGTTTTCTGATGTAAGCGTTAATAGTTGGTTTCCTTTAAAAACTTTATATCCGGATTCATACTTAATATCATCCCATGAAATTTCAATTTTATCAAGATAATCACCATCCGTAGCTTCCACTTCTCCTAAATTTAAATCCGGAACAATCCTGTCAATTACGGTATCTTGGTAACCAATTCCACATCCATTTACTCCCCCAATTGTATATTGATAAAACCTACAAGGTTCCGCATTATCATCATTTACAGTAGTGACTCCAGCAGGAATTTCTTTTAACTCAATTCCATCTCTTAAAAGTTTATGCTTTAAAGTAGTATTTGCAGGTGTAAAATCAAATTTTAACACATTCTCTGCGCCAATATCTAAAGTTTGAGAAGTATATGTAGTAACTTTTGGAGCAAGCGGTTCTAAAGAATTTGTTGAAGTGTTACTACTTGCACCAGTTCCACAAGAATTTTTGCCCTTAATAAAATAAGTAACATTATTACCAAGGTCTGGGTTTAAATCATTGTAAGTAGAAACAGAAATAGGTACAGAGTCAACTAAAGTATTTACTCCGGAACCAACCTTTTTATAAATATAAAAAACATCAGCAGTAGTTTCTCCATTTATATCATCCCAAAAAAGCTCAACTCTTGAACATTCATCTTTGGCTTCTGATGATAAGTTTTGAGGTGGAGCAGGGTTACCACCTGTAAAACCTTCATTTGATACTCCAGGATCTGATAATGGGCAGGTTGAACTATTTCCATTATAGGCATATACATTAAACCTAACAATTGCACCTTTTAAACTTGCTGGAACAACAAAAGAGTGAGAAGTTGCATTTTTTGCTTTGGAGGTAATAAAAACTTCATCTTTAAATTGACCAGGACCAAGTTTTTCTTGATAATATAAATGAACTGCTGTAAAATTATTTGCCTCTGCTTGGTTTGACCAAGAAATATCAATATCATTACAAGGGTCAGTTGCATTTCCTTGACTTGCTAAAACATTAAGAGGTGTTGAAGGATATCCTGGATAATTATCACCATGCCAACTACTAGAAATAAAAGACATAGATTTAATTGTATTTCCTTGAGCTAACCTTATTCTGTAAGCATATTCTTTTCCGGCAAAGGCAGTTTGATCAATGTAACTTAAATCAATTTTACTATAAACTCTTGCGCCAGTATTCCATTGATAGGCAACTTCTGTTTTAGGTAATGTTTTTTCATTTCCCCAAACCGCAGTATTTTTTACTCTTTGAATTCTGCCAATTTGATAATAAATATCTTGTCCAGATGCAGTGCTATAGGGGCCATAATTTAAATATGGATTAGGAGGGTTTTGCATATAGTTTTGATCTAAAACTATATTTAAATTTGAGCATAAATTATCAATCGTTAAATTACTGGTGACAGTTGAATTATATGATGTTTTGGCTAAGACTGTATAAGTTTCATTAGTATCATCAGTAATATTAATAACTACACTGATTGAAGCGGACTTTGAACCACCATTTGCAGTAACAAAAGGCCCACTGTCCTGAACCCTTACAGTCAAATTAACTGTTCTAACATTCGATTCATAATCTAAATTCCCTACATTTACCACAGTAACAACACCAGTTGTTGCATTTATTTGAAATGCTGAATTATTACCTAAAGTTCCTGTTTGAGAAGTGATAGAATAAGTTAATGAATGGTCTGTTACACCCTTTTCGGGGTCAGTGTTTTGAAATTCCAAAACACTTCCTGTATTAGTTGTTTCTAACCAATTTCGAGGGGTAGTATAAGGAGATTTTAATGAAATAGTTGGGCTTTCATTTAAATTTTTTACCTCAATATTAAACTCTGCTGAAGATGTATCTCCATCTTGATCTGTAGCAAGTACACGCGCTATATAAGAAGATTTTGACTCATAGTCTAAAGATGCGTTTGCTCTAATTTTAAAAGTCCCATCTGATTGGTCAACAACTAAAATTTGAGAATCTCCACTTTTTTTAGTAAAGGTAATTTGACTATTATCTCCATCAGGGTCAGAGGCATCAAAAATGTCATTAAAATTTGTTTCAGTTGCATAAGTAGAGGAGGCTGTTGCATTCTCAGGAATAATAAGATTTTTTCCTGTAATAACTGGTTTCTCTCTTGGTAGAATTGAAACTGTATACTCTGCAGAATCAACATGAGAATTTGAGGGGTTTTCAATTTTAACCCAAAATTTAAATGTTGGAGAATTGTAAGAAAAATTAGGGTTATTTTGAACATAGATAAAAAAATCACTATTAACTGGAGTCCAGCCCGAATTTGGGACTAAGCTATCAATAACTCCAAAATTGATTGTATCTCCTTTCAAAAAAGAATATTTCAAATTAGCTTTATTCCCTGTGTAGGTAATAGAATTGGCAAAAACTAAATCACCCAAACTACTATTCTTTATTATTGCTGTGCTATCATCAGCAACTGTAATTTGAGATTTTGTAAGGAAAGGTATAGTAATACCTAAAAATAAAAGAAATAATAGTTTTTTCATGCCACTGTATTTAATGCAAAATAAAGTTAATTTTTCGTAATATAACTTAAATATTCGATATTCGGTTATTTTTGTTCGCTGTCGTTGTAAATCCACCATGCTCCATTAAAACCTGCCTTTCTCAATTCACTAACTCTGGTGCCCGCTTCATCGCGAGTTTTTGATTTTTCTGCAGAAAGGTGATACCATGTTTTATTTGGATTTTGAATAATTTCTGTTTGATGCCCTTTTCTTAAAAAATCTGCATGTGCTTGCTCTATATCCTTTTCACTCCTGCGAGAAGCCAAAATAATATGGTAACCACCTGTAGCAGCTTTATTAAAAATAGAAGGATTATTATTTGGACTAACCTCTAATTCTCCATTTGAGGCCATTGTTTTTAATGCAACAATTTCTTTTGCCAAGTTTTCTATTTTTTTATTCGTTTTGTAAAGTGAATTTAAATCATCCAACTCATCTATAGACTCATTTATGTTGGATTCATTTATTTTCTGAAAAGAGGCTTTGGCCACATCTTTATTATACATGGCAAGCTCTTCCACTCTTAGTGATAGTTGTTGAACATCCTGATTATCTCCAACTTCTTTTTCTAAAAACTCAACCTTTGTTGTTAACACTTGTATTTGGGTTTGTTGTGCTTGAATAACCTCTTTGTATTGGGTGTTTTGATCCTTTAGATTTTTAATTTCCTCTGAACTTGAAAATCTAACTTGCTGTTTTGCTAAGTCCACTTCTGATCTAAGATTTTTTACTTCTTGCTGCAACAAGGCAATTTCTTCTTGTTGCTGAATAATTAATTGATCTTTTGAAGATGCACCTTCGCCTGTTGCAGCTATAGCAGTCGTGGCCTTCATTTGAGCTTTTAAAGAAATAATTTCAGTTTTTATTTCAGATAATTCTTCCGGACTCGAATTATCTATTAATGAAACTTTTTCATTTAGCATGTCAAGTTTGGTGTTCAAACTTGAATTGTCTGAAATGACATCCTTTTTCATGGTTTCAACCGAAGATTGAAGCATGGCTATTTGACCTTTTAAATAACTAATATCTGAAGAATTAACTGAATTAGACTCAATATAATCACCAATAACTTGACGGATATATTCTTTTGTTTCACGGTCCAAATCTGAGTCGTTCAATATTTCATCAGAAGTCTCTTCCTCTGTTTTTATTTCTGAAATTGTTTTATCTAATTGCAACAATTCCTGCTGAAGCATTTTTATTTTTTCTTCGTTTTCTTTCGAAGAATCTTGCGCAAAGCAAACCAACGAGAAGACAAACAGAAATGAAAAAATTGAACTAACTATTTTCATTAATTAAGTTTTTTCTTTAATTGATCAATCTTTCTTTGAATATCAGATATTTCATCTGAAACCTCTTGAACATTATTTGGGTCGTTTGTTTTTAATAAAACACTCAATCTATCTTTTAATACTTGTATCTCTTTTAAAACATCACTTCTGTTTTCATCAGAAGAAACATCAGAATTCAACAACTTATCAATTTTTTTATTTATTTCATGTGTATCCTTTTTCAATTGCTCTAATTCGTTACTATCATTCATTTTTGAGCCCGGCTTAATGATAATTTCTTCATTTCCAGATTCAAACCCATCACCAGAAATCTTAATAACAGTTTTTGAGGAGCCACTTTTTTCCATTAAAGCCTTTTCTCTTTCTGTTAATTCACCTGTGCGTTCGTTTGTCTTATACGGGCCTTCACCTTCTTTTTGTTTCAAATTAATTTTAATTGCTATTTCATGTGAGCCAAAACTTTCTAAAGAAAGCATTTCAGTAGAATAATTATAAGAATAAGCTAATGAAACATTATTGGTAATCCATGTTCCTGCAGAGAAAATAAAATTGTTTCCATCCCTATACCCAATGTTACCCCAAACTATATTTTTCCAATCTAATCCAACTAAATAATCATTTACTGTACCTACATTAGGTAAAAACCTAACCAAAACAGTAGGTTTAACCATAAACTGAGATTCTCCTAATTCAATTCCATAACTTGCAATAGCATTAAAATTGGTTCTAAATTGATTAAATCTATTATCATTTGGAGAAAAAGAATTTAGTTTATTGGATAGAAGTTGATTTGCTGAAATACCTACTTCTAAATTATCCCAATTATATCTAATACCGAAATCCATGTTAAATGATGAGCCATTAATATTAGCGGCGTAAATACTTAGTTCGCTTTGGTCTTGAACTACTACATTGTTTAAATCAAGTGCGTTTTGATAATAAACAGCACCTAACCCAAAATTTAACCTATGTCCTAAAGCTAAATCTACTCCGTATGCATAATTTAAATGCAATGAGGTTTGTCTTAAAATATCTGTTTTTGTGTTTTGAATCATACCCCCTACTCCAACATACTCGCCAATAGGTGTTTGAATTGTGATTATTTGATTCATAGGAGCTCCTTGAATCCCCATCCATTGTTGGCGGTGATGCATTGTGGCAACGGGAGTATTTTGGTCTCCTGCATTTGCAGGATTAAAAATCATTCTATTTTGATCGTACAAATTAGAAATTGGTAATTGTTGAGCAACCAAACTTGTTGACACCAAACAAGAAAGAAGTAAAGTATTGATTAGATTTTTCATATTCGATGCTTTTTTTAATTAATTCTTAAAATAGTAACAGCTCCAGATAAATTATCCTTGTTTCCATCACAGGTTATTACATAATAATAAGTTCCTTCAGGAAGCTTTTCACCGTTAACGGTGCCGTCAAAATCATTTGAATAGGGTTTACTATTCAAAATTAATTTCCCGAAAGCATTGTAAATCTGTACTTCACAATCTGGGTACCTATCAATATTCTCTACATAAAAGAAATCATTTTTACCATTGCCATCAGGTGTCATTAAATTTGATGGAATTAAATTGTAAGAACTAGTCACTTCAACTGTAACTTCAGTTGCGCTTTCGCATCCATTCTCGTTAACAGCATCAACAGTATAAGTTGTTGTTTGAGCAGGTGACACCTCAACCATTTGGTTATTGGTTTGTGATGCATCATCTAAATTACCCCAGGAATAAAAAACAGAGCCATCTACTTTAAGAATAATTGATGTGCCATTTTCAATAGTAGTGTCATTTGAAATAGTTAGCTCAGAGCCTGTATTTACAAATACCTCCTCCGAAGTTAAATATTCACAACCCAAATCGGTAAAAAGAACAACTTCGTATTGGCCAGTTTTTGTTACTGTTATCGAGTTTGCTAATTCGCCTGTTGCCCACAAAGCAGTGACCCCACTATCTGGAGTTACTTCTAAAACAACTTGATCTCCTTCACAAAACTCAGTTGGCCCTTGAGCAATTATTGGATAAATAGGCAATGGGCTAACATAAACTGATCCTGAAGTAGAATCTACACAACCATTTTGAGTCATTACACTCAAATCAACTGAATAAGTACCAGACTCAGAAAAAGTTTTGGTTATTGTGGAATTTAAATTAAAAGTAGAAGTCCCATCTCCGAAAGCCCAATAATTATTTGACGGGGTCTCGCCTTTATAATTAGAAGTGTTGTTTAATGTTGCTTCA
>Ga0222664_1000219_pt1 | contig 41708 bp, 24 predicted proteins | sample AntAcemetagen604_FD_181147 | JGI IMG/M metagenome (GOLD analysis project Ga0222664, IMG submission 181147) | Saline water microbial communities from Ace Lake, Antarctica - #604 | ecosystem: Environmental > Aquatic > Non-marine Saline and Alkaline > Saline | place: Antarctica: Ace Lake... | reverse complement strand
GATTTACCCTCCTTAAAAACAACACTTGTAATTTTAGGCTTGCTAATTTTTTCAGTTGCTTTTGGGTCATCGTTACTACCCCCTAAAGACCCAGTTTTTGAACCAAAAATTATTAAATCAAAAAAAGCTGAAGTAAATGTTATTACAGATTTAGCATTTTGAATCATGCCATTTAAAAATTAAGTAATTTTAGGTAATTAAAACTTTAAGGATAAACCCTTAATTTTGAAACACAAACAACAAATAAATTTATAAAACCTGCTGAAGATGAAAAAATCAATATTAATTTTTTTCGCCCTTATTTTTACGGTAATTGCCAATGCTCAAATTTTTGGGCCTGAGTCTATAAATATGCCTGGCACATGGGATTCATTTGCCAATCCACCGAATGTTGATGCCTTAAGAAATCCCAATCAATCTGCATCTGGAGATATTACGCTTATTTCGGCAGGCACACCCAGATACAACACAACAATACATTGTGCTGCAACAGGAGGAGATGTAACACCCGGCACGTATGATTGGATTTTTACAAGCGGTCCGACAGGCAATTACTTTAACAACAAATGGGCAAATGTTTCAGTTGCTATGAATACCATTCAAACCTACACCCATCAAGGGGGTACCGATAATTCTATTACCGTAGCAGACGGAAAATGGTACACTGTAAATTTTGAAGATATTGGTTATTCCAACACAAACGGGATTTTTATGGAAACTTCAGCACAACCAGTTTCTTTAACCAAAGTTGAACAAACACCTGCAACTGGAATCACAGCTAATGATTCAGTTTTTGTAGGTCTGAAATTATCAGCAGCACCATCAGCAGAAGAAAAGTTTTATGTTAGATATTCAACAGATGGTTTTACTACTTCATTTTTAGAAGAATTTGTTATTACAGGTGATTCAGGTTTTGCAGATATAAACGCTTTGAGAGAAGGTCAAAGCGTAAGTTATTATATTTTCTCAACCACCATTTCAAATCCAAATGCAAACTTTGATATGGTTACCATCAACTCAAACAACAACTCAGGAGCTAATTATAGCTATTCTGTAGCTGCTTTTCCTCCAACAGTAACTGCAGCATTTGCAACTTCATTAAGTGAAGTAAAGGTTGTTTTTTCAGAACAAGTAACAGATACCTCCGCCCAAAACTCAGGCAATTATTCTGGACTTGGGACTTTAACTGCGGTTTTAAATAACAAAAAGGACACGGTTACCCTTACACTTTCATCAATGCTTACAGCTGGAGATACTACCACTTTTTACATCAATAATATTTCTGATACTTCAGCAATTTTGATGTCTCGTGAAGATACTTCCCAAGTCAGAATTCAGGCTGTTCCAACTTTTCAAGGTTTCGAAACATTATCTACAGGGTTACTCTTAACTTCAGGTAGTTCCAACATTAACACAACAACAGGAGTAACAGAAACACCTTCTAATCAAAGAATAAGAACTGGTTCAGCAAGTTGGTCAGTTTCAAACACAACACAAACACTAGAGTTTGAAGAGTTAGTTGTTAACCCTTCAGATTCAACTTACATTAACTTTTTTCTATCAAGCACTTCTGCCACATCTGGTAATGGAGTGGATGCTAGTGATTATATAAAGGTTTATTTGGCAACAGATGGTGGTGCTTATTCGGCAAACCCTGCCTTAACAATTAATGGAGCTAGCAATGCTAGATGGGGTTTTACCAATGATGGTATCACAGTAAATTATAACAGTAATGATACTGTAACGGCGTCTGCAGGAACAAATAATTCTCCAATTTATTCAAATATTAAAGTAAAAATCCCAAATGGGTTTTCTAAAATTCAATTTAAAATTGAGGCTTCCAACAATTCAAGCAGCGAGTTTTGGAATATTGATGATGTACTTGTTGGAGTTTCTGGAACCGATATTACCCCACCAACTATTATTAACGCATATGTGGCTTCAGCAACCCAATTAAATGTAGTTTTCAGCGAGGCAGTAGATACCTCTGCAACTTCTTTATTCAGATACACAGGTGTTTCGGGCTTAAATTCAATAAGCTTAAGTAACTCACTTGATACAGCTTTTTTAAATTACACATCAATTTCAGCAGGAATTCCTGATACTTTAACCATAACTGGAGTTAAGGATACTTCAGGTAACGCAATGGCTTCTCCTTATTCCTTCCCATTTTTCTTCAATTCAATTTCCAGTGGATTGGTAATTTCAGAAATTATGTATAACAGTGCTTCTACTGATACGTTAGAGTTTGTTGAAGTTTACAACAACACAGCAAGTACAATAAATTTAGGTGGGCTTTATTTTGATGATGCATTCGATTTTACCTTCCCAGTTTATGCTTTACCTGCAGGCGAGTTTGCTGTAGTTGCTTTAGATACAGCTTCAATTAACGATGTATTTACCGTGAATCATTTATTTCAAATGGACAATCCCTCCGCTTTTGGAAATTTGACCAATTCAAGTGAAAATGTAGTTTTAAGAAACACCTTAAACCAAGTAGTTGATAGTGTTACTTATGATGATGGTTCACCTTGGGATTCAAGAGCAGATGGAAATGGGTTTTCTTTAGAGTTGTGCGATGTAAATAGCAACAATACTGATGCTTCAAGTTGGAGCATTTCTACCAACAACATTGATGGAATAACCTTTGCTTCTCCTGGCGCATCAAATGCTTGTCCAATTCCAATTGTGGTTAATATTTCTCCGAACATTTTAAATCCTTGCACAGGAGACAGCACAATGCTTTCTGCCAATGCAACAGGAGGATCAACCACTTTAAAATACAATTGGGGACCAAATGGCATTTTCAACAATGATACCCTAGCTTCTCCTACGGCCTTAATTTCAGATACAACTGAAATTACTGTTTTGGTTTCAGATGAGTTTTCGAGTACAAGAGATACTTTGGTTATTTTCCCAAAACTGGTTTACACCACAAATTTATTCGATACAATTTGCGAAGGTGATAGCGTTTTATTGGCTTCAGGGTCTTATGCTTTAGCATCAGGAACATATCTTGATACTCTAAATTCAGCTCTAAACTGCGACTCATTTATAGTTCATGAAATTTTTGTTTCTCCTACTCCAATAATCTCTGGGTTTAATGCAGCTACACCAACCCTTGATGGGGCTTTTGATGGTGGTTCAATTTGGGGCAGCCCAATTGCTTCTGGAGATGGTTTGGTAGGCTGGTCAAATGCTGAGGCGAAAAACTTATACCTTACTAGAGATAACAATTACCTGTATTTAGGTGCTGAAATTTCTGCTGAATCTTGGCAAGAAGTTGGTTTTGCAATTCACTCGCAAATAGGTGGAGACAGCTCTGAGGTTTGGGGCAGGTCTATTAAATATTTAAACGACAGTTTACCTGACCATGTAATAAAAATAACTTTTGGAAATTATGGTGAGAGAAGAAGCTGGGATGGTTCTGCATGGGTTCAAAATGTTTTAGCTACCGCAGATTTTGCAGAAGATGAAAATGCCTTTGTTGAAACAAGAGTATTGCTTTCTGATATTGGCAATCCTGATGACGTTCAAGTTCAATTTTATATTACAGGAAATGACCCAAATCATGCAACTTTTGATGCACTTCCAACAGACGAAATAACAACAGCTTGGACCGGAATAACAACAAGTTTAAGCAACAATGTATCTTACAATACTGCAGCAAGTTTTGTTGCTGATTTATGCGAAAATGAAGGAGCTGTAATTTTTAGTGCCGTTCCTTCCGGTGGAGTTTGGACAGGTAATGGATTTACAAACACTTCAACCGGAGCCTATGACCCATCAGGTTTAGGAGGAATGTTAGATACATTAACCTACACTTATACAAACACTTTTGGTTGTCAAGGTTTTGCTTCAGATACCATTAGTATTTTTTCCACTCCAATTGCAAGTGTAGGCGGAGATGCTAGTATTTGTGATGGCAATTTACCGCTTTTAGTAGTTGCATCAGGTGGTACTACCTATAGCTGGAATGATGGTTCTACTAATGACACATTAACTTTTAACAGTTTATCAGATTCACTATTAATTATTACCGTAACACAAAATGGTTGCACTGCTATAGATTCAGCTTTTATTACAGTAAATGCAACACCACAAGTTAGCTTGGGTAATGACACAACCATTTGTAATGGAGAAACAGTTGAATTTCAAATAAACTCAAACGGAAATACAGTATTATGGAGCAACAACGCAACTTCAGATTCTGTAATTGTTACACCAAACGCATTAACAACTTATTGGGTGGAGTTAACTTCAACTGATAATTGTGTAAATTCTGATACTCTTGATGTAATTGTGAATAGTTTACCAACCTTATCAATACCAAACGACACTTCGATTTGTAGTGGTAATTCAGTTAGCTTTAATGCTGTTTCTAGCGGCAATGTGGCATGGAGTAACGGAAGCAATGTAGCAAACTCTGGCACTATTACAGTTACTTCAGATTCTACATTATATGTGGTTGCAGCTTCTACTCAAAACTGTTCTGTTTCCGATTCAATTGTAATTACCTTAAATGTTACCCCAACCGTAAATATTGTTGGATTAGATACTGTGGTTTATGGCACTATTGATACTATGAATGCTGTAACTAGCCCTATTGGAGTTTACACATACAATTGGAGTCCTGGTAATGCATTAGTTGATTCAACGCTTTCACAAGTAACAACAACCAATCTAAATTCTACAACCCCATTTAGTGTGGAAGTAACCAATATTACTTCAGGCTGCTCTAGTTCAGATAGTTATACCGCGTTTATTTCAGGAGGTCCACTCCAAGTAAACCCAACTGCTAATGCTGTTTGTTTAGGAGATTCTTCAAATATCTCTGCTAATATTTCGGGTGGAACTCAAAATTATACCTTCACTTGGACCCCAAGCTTAGGTTTATCAGATAGCAGTATAGCCAATCCTATAGCTGCACCAATGGCAACAACAAAATATTATGTAACTGTTGATGATGGTTTTAATACTGTATTTGATTCAATTACTGTAACCATAAACTCAATTCCTGCAATAAATTTAATAAGAACAAACCCAAGCTTTTGTGGAGCGACTGACGGAATGGCTATGGCATCCGCTTCAAATGGTTTGCCTGCTTATTCTTTCAGTTGGACAAATTTTGGAAACAATGATACCATCATGAATTTAACAGAAGGAACCTATTATGTTTCTGTTATAGATGCAAATAATTGTTCTTCAAATGACTCAATTTCATTAACCAATCCTGGAATAAATAAACCTATGGTTATGAGTAGTGGCGCAACTTCAATTTGCTTTGGAGACTCAGTATTACTTTCAGTAAATAACCAATTAGGCGTATCTAGTTTTCAGTGGATAAGTGATTCAGGTGCTATTTCAGGTGCTACAGATACTTCAATTTGGGCAGCAAACACAGGAAACTACTTTGTAATGCTTTCAAGCAATTGTGGCAACGTAAATTCAGATTCAATTAGTGTTTTGGTAAACCCAACGGTAACCATAAATCTTGCTGATACTATTTGCGCAGGAGATTCGGCATTGTTTAATGGCATGGCCTATTCCATTGCAGGAACCTATTCAGATACCTCAAACTCACATTTAGGCTGCGACAGCATTACCAATTTTAATTTGATGGTAAACACGTTGCCAGCTATTTCATTTGGAAGCTTTTCATCCCCAACAATTGATGGAACACTAGATGCAACTGGCGCATGGAACAACCCAATAGCAATGGCTGATGGAGTAGCAGGTTGGGCAGGTGTAAATACAAATAACTTATATGTTACAGAAGATGCTTCTAATTATTACATAGCGGCTTCAGCGCAAGTTCAATCTTGGCAAGCTTGGGCATTTTTAATCAATACTACTGCAGGCGGTGGCACAAGTGATTCTTGGAGTAGAGATATTGTTTATGGCCATGCAGACGCTCCAGATTTTATTTATAGAGGTAACTTCGACCAAACGGCCAATTATGCCGAATTCCACAACTGGAATGGCGTTTCTTGGGCAGGAGTTGGCACTCAAGCTTCACCAACTACTTATGGCATTGGAACTGATTTTGTAGAAGTAAAAATTGCAAAATCAGCATTGGGAAATCCTTCAGGTTTAGACGTTCAGTTTTTCGTAACAGGAGACCAAAATAGTCATGGCACTTTTGATGCAATTCCTGATGATGAAGTTGATACTTCTTGGACAAGCCCAACGACAACTTTAATGAATTATGCCACTCCATCAAACAGCAGTTTAAGTTTAGTTTTTTGTGGAAATGATTCTATTACAACGCTTTCAGCTTCGCCATCAGGTGGAACTTGGATGGGTAACGGAATTGTAAATGCCTCAACAGGAGGTTTCAACCCTGCTTTAATCTTTGGAAACGATACATTAACCTACAGTTATACCAATGCAAATGGATGTTCTAATATGGGTTTTGTATATGTTACAACCAATCCAACCTCAACGCGAATTGATTCTGCAGAAATTTGTGCAAGCGATAGTATTTTCCTTGCAGGCGCTTGGCAAAATATGGCAGGGAACTATGTAGATTCTCTTCAAAATCAATATGGCTGTGATAGTATTTTAACAACCATGTTAACTATTTTACCCTCAAAAGCAGATTCAACCGATACTTATATCTGTTTAGGCGATTCTGTCTTTTTACAAGGGGCTTATAGAAGCACTGCAGGTTATTACATTGAAAACTATACAACAACACAATTCTGTGATAGTATTGTTACGGTAAATCTTATGATTGCGCCACAATTTAATACCAACATTAGCGCAAGTATTTGCTCGGGTGATAGTTTATTCATTAATGGAACATGGCAAACTACATCAGGTAGTTATACTGATACTTTGTTTTCTGGTTATGGTTGCGATAGTTTAGTTACTACCAATTTAACAGTTTCAAATACCATTTCAAGCAATGTTAGCTCAAGTATCTGTGCTGGAGATAGCCTTTTTGTTGGTGGAGATTTTCAATTTGTTTCAGGAACTTATTTTGATACAACCTCAGCAACTGCAGGTTGCGATTCTGTAACAATTACACAATTAATGGTTCTGCAACCAACTATAGATTCTGTTATGGCTACTATTTGCTCAGGCGATAGTATTCTATTAGGCGGAAACTTTCAAAATTCAAATGGTTGGTATGTTGATTCGCTTGCATCTGTTTTGGGTTGCGATAGTGTGGTTTATACAGAGTTAATGATTCAAATGGCGTTTGTTGACACGTTTGATGTTAGTATTTGCTCAGGTGATAGTATATTCTTAGGAGGCGCTTTTCAAAACTCTTCTGGAACTTTCCAAGACAATTACCCAACTAATTTTGGTTGCGACAGTTCGGTAACCACCAACCTTGCGATTTTATCGAGTCCATTTACATCTGATACAGCAACCATTTGTGCAGGAGATAGCATCTTACTAGGTGGTGTTTTCCAAAATTCAGGTGGGTTATTTTCTGATGTTTTCACAGCCAATAATGGTTGTGACTCAACCTTAGAGACTTTCTTAATTGTAAATCCATTACCAGTTATCGACTCGGTTACAGTAACTCAAATTTCTAGTTGCGGTCAAACAGATGGAGCTATTAATGTTTTTGCCACACCAGGCGTTGGAAATTTAACATACTCAATAGATGGAGGAAATACTTTTGTAAGCTCCGGGAATTTCAACAATTTGAGTTCTGCAGGTTATACAGTTGTAGTTGAAGATGGTGGATGCACTATTACAGATACATCTGTTGTTTTAACAGCTCCTGGCCAAACCATAATGCCATCTGTTTCTTCAGATACTTCATATTGTGTTGGAACTACTATTTCGCCAATTACAGCGGTTGGAAATAATATTAAATGGTATAATGCAGCAACACTATTAGCTACAGATAGTATCGGAGCCGGAAATTCATTTACGCCCAATCTAAATTTAGGTGTAAATACTTATTATGCTACTCAAACCATAGGTAGTTGTGAAAGCCCAGCTGCAACCGTAATGATTACTTTAAATAGCAATCCTACAGTTAATGCCGGGCCAGACTTATTAGCTTGTGCAGATGCTGATTTTACTTTGGTTGCCAATGGAGCAAGCACTTACCAATGGAATGTTACAATACCAGGAAATAACATAACGCTTAACCTCGATTCAATTGGTACGTACACTTATGTGGTTTTAGGAACAGATGCTCAAGGTTGTTCAAATACAGATACAACTATGGTTATGGTAAATGGAAATCCAATAGCCTCTATTGGAAATATTGCTGACGCTTGTGTTGGTGACTCAGCACAAACTCTAAATATTGGTTTACCATTTGGAGGTGTTTATACAGGAAATAATATCAATAATGACACAGTATTTATGGCTGTTATTGCAGGCTTAGATACTATTATTTATTCTTATACAGACTCAAATGGTTGTATTGGGGTTGACACCACCACGGTACAAGTAAATGGCCAACCAATTGTTTCTATTGGAGCTATTGGTAATTTCTGTGCAAATGATGGTTCTGTTGCATTAACTCAGGGTCTTCCTTCTGGAGGGTTTTATTCAGGAAATGCAGTTGATTCATTAGGTAATTTTAATCCGAATTTAGGCTCAGTTGGAAACAATATTATTAGTTATACCTATTCAGATACAATTGGTTGTTCTAATTCAGCGGCCACTTCTGTGACTATAGATTCTATACCAAATGTAAATTTCGGTTCTGTACCAAGCGTTTGTGCTCAAGGAATTCCATTCTCTTTAACTTCAGGTTTTCCATCAGGCGGAGTTTATTCAGGTTTTGGAGTTGCGTTAGATAGTATTTTTAATCCATCAACTGCTGGTGTTAGAACTTTAACTTACACTTTTACTGGCGGCAATGGTTGCTCTAACTCAGATACATCAAACGTAATGGTGGACACCTTACCTAATGTTGATTTAGGAAATATTACTGGGATTTGTCAAGGAGGTACACAAATCTTATCAGCGGCTGCAGGATTTGCAAGTTATTTATGGAGTAACAATTCAACTGCTCCTCAAATACTAGTTTCTAGTTTAGGAAATTACAGTGTAACTGTTACTGATGCAAATGGATGTCAAGGTTCTGATCAAGTAAATATCAATCAAACTTTTAGCTTGCCAAATGTTTCAATAACTCCTGATGACACCACAATTTGTGCTGGTGATTTTGTAGAATTAAAAGCAGGAACTTGGGATTCATACCAATGGTCAAACAACTCTACTCAACCAAGCATTAAGGTTTCAACTGATGGAATTTATCGTGTTTCGGTAACCAACAATAATGGTTGCGAAAACTCAGCTTCAACAACAGTTAGTTTAACTACCGATCCATTACTTTGTGGTTCTGTTGGATTAAATGAGTTAGAAAACAATAGAATAGTTTCTATCTATCCAAACCCCGCAAGTAATATGGTTAATTTGAACTTCTTGAATTACAACAGCGTTGTAAACATTCAATTGGTTGACTTAAAAGGAGGAATCTTTTTAACTAGAAATATTGAGGTTTCTAACAATCAAAATTTAGAATTAGCCTTAGAGAACTTGGCATCTGGAGTTTATTTTATTCATGTTAGAGATACTTTAGGTATTGAAACCTTAAAGTTGATTATTCAATAATTCACTAAAAAACTCATAAAAAGCCTGATAGCATTGCTATTGGGCTTTTTTGTTTTTATTTGTAAGCATGATCAATAAAAATAGCTCTGTAGGTGTAATTGGTGGAGGAAGTTGGGCAACTGCATTGGTTAAAATGTTAACCAATAATGTTGACACTGTTCATTGGTGGATGAGAAATAAAGATTCTGTAGAGTTTTTGAAGCAATACCAAAGAAATCCACGCTATTTAAGTTCTGTAAAATTTGATGCAGACCGCATTGATGTTACCACTGACCTAAATAAGGTTATCGAACAATCAGAAATTTTGGTAATGGTTCATCCTTCTGCTTTTTTGTACGATTTATTTAAAGATTCGCCAGATAATTTATTAGATGGCAAAATAATTTTCACCTCTATTAAGGGAATTGTGCCAGAGGTACATTCTATCCCTGCAAGGTATTTTCACAAAAAATTCAATATCTCATATGACAATATTGGAATGATTAGCGGTCCTTGCCATGCTGAAGAAGTAGCTATGGAAAAGCTATCTTACTTAACGATTGCTTGCCCTGATGAAGAAAAATCTGAAGTAATTGCTAGTTTACTAACTTGTAGGTACATAAAAACCTCTACTTCTGATGATTTGTTTGGCACTGAAATGTGCGCCGTGTTAAAAAACATCTATGCCATTGCTTCTGGTATTTGCAATGGATTAGGTTACGGGGATAACTTTCAGGCTTTATTAATTTCAAATGCCATAAGAGAAGCCGAAACCTTTATTGATGCGGTTAGTCCAACCCATAGAGACGTTAAAAGCTCTGCATATTTAGGAGATTTGTTGGTTACTGCTTATTCTCAATTTAGCCGAAATAGAAACTTCGGTAGTATGGTAGGTAAAGGCTATTCTGTTCGTTCTGCCCAAATTGAAATGAACATGGTTGCAGAAGGTTACTATGCCATTGAAAGCATTGTAGAAATAAACAAGCGATACAACGTTAAAATTCCAATAATTGATGCAACGTATCGTATTTGTTATGAAAAAGTAGCTCCCTATATTGAAATGGAAATTTTAACCGATAAATTAAATTAGCCTTCCAATGCCTTTAGGGTTTCTTTTACTCCTTCTTGAGGAGTTGTAATTTTAAACTCCGGAAAAGCTTTTTGAAACTTGGATGAATCAAAGAAATATTCTTGCTCGTACTGGTAAAGCATTTCTGGGAATTCTTTCATTTCAGGAATAAACCAACCCAAAATAGTCATCATAAAGCCGGGCATTACTGAACCTTTTTTGTTTTTACCCATCCCATCAGAAAATAATTTAATCCATTCAGCACCTGTTAGTCCTTTATTGGTGGGCAAATGCCAAACTTGGTTAAATGCTTCTTCTGTGTTTCCCAACAAGGCAGTGGCTTTTGCGGCATCAGGTGTATAAGTAAAAGAGTGAATTTTGTCCATTGACTTTAGCCAATTTGGCCCTCTCCCCTTTTTCATTGCATCGTAAACAAGACCCATTAGTACAGAGTTTCCAATTCCAATTGAACCATAAAAATCTGCCGATCTAGCAATTAATGCAGTTATTCTACCAGAGTTATAAGCCTCAAAAAGTTGCTTAAAAACATTGGCCCTAACTTTACCTTTCTCACTTGGAGGGTTTATTTTACTCTCTTCAGTTTGATGGGGAATTTCATTTCTATCATACATATAAATGTTATCAAAAAACACCAATTTGGCTTTGTGCTCTTCGCAAGCATCAATAACATTTTTGATAAAAGGAGGCCACAATGCTTGCCAAACTTTTAATTTATAAGGAAAACCAATAATTACATAAACAATTTCCGAACCTTTAATAGCCTCAAAAACCATTTCTCTTTTGGTTAAATCTGCAGGGAATAATTCATCTGTTGGGTTAACCTTTTTTGGGTTTCGAGAAACCAAACGAATGGCTTTTGAATACTTTGTAAGTTCTTTGGCTAAATCTGAGCCAATTGCCCCTCCAGCACCGAGAATGGTTTGCATAAAATAAATTTTTAAGATTTAAAACACCTCAAAAAACACACAAAAAACTTTGTTATGAAAAAGGGATTTTATTGAACCCGATACCAAAATTGGGTTCTATAGAAAAATGCAACGTAACCTCTTACATTGAGCTTGTCTGGGTTTTCTTCGTCAATCCACATTTTACAATCGTAATAAGTGCCATTATTTGGGTCTAAAATTGTTCCGTCTTCCCACTCTCCATCATCATACTCCAAACCATCAACGATAATCATTCCCAAAACTGGCTGATCCTTTTTATCATCTTCACACTTATCGCAAACCGAATTTTTCTTTTTGGGATTTAGGATGGTTTCTACTTTACCATAAAGTTTTCCATCTGAAGATTTGTATAATTCTACTATTGATTTTGGCTCTTTGGTTTCATCATCAATGGTTTTCCATTTGCCAACAATGGCATCGTTATTTTGAGAAAAGCCAATTGTACAAAAGGCAAAAAAGGCAAGGCTTAATAAATATTTCATAATTCAATTGTGGTTTATCCAAATATAACCAAATCGATTAAAGCATTAAATCCTTGCCTGATAAGTGTATAAATTATGATAGCGACCTTCTTTTACAATTAGTTCATCATGCGTTCCTTGTTCTGCTATTTTTCCTTCTTCAATTACCAAGATTTGTGTTGCCCTTCTAATGGTACTTAATCTGTGGGCAATAACAAACGTTGTTCTTCCTTCCATTAATTCGTTCAAACTTTTTTGAATTAAAGCTTCACTTTCGGTATCTAAATTGGATGTTGCCTCATCTAAAATCAAAATTTTCGGATCTGCTAAAACGGCTCTCGCAATGGCTATTCTTTGCCTTTGTCCGCCTGATAGCTTCACGCCTCTTTCTCCAATTACGGTGTCTAAACCCTCTTCAAACCTATCGGTAAACTCGTTTACATAAGCTGCTTTAACAGCTTTGTTTAGTTCATCTTCTGTAGCGTTTGGTCTAGGAAAAAGAATATTTTCTTTAATGGTTCCTTCAAATAAAAAATCATCTTGTAATACCACTCCTAACCTAGACCTAAAGGAGCTTAGTTTTACTTTAGAGAGGTCTTGGCCATCTAACAAAACTGCACCCTCATCTGGCGTTAAAAAGCTTGCAGCTAAACTTGCAATAGTTGTTTTGCCTGAACCAGAAGTTCCTACCAAGGCCGTAACTGAGCCAATTGGCGCTTCAAAAGAAATGTTGTGTAATACTTCTTTTCCCTCTTCATAACCAAAAGAAACATTGTTAAATTTTATATCGCCTTTTATGTTTTCAAGGGCAATTGTTCTTTCTTCGGGATTGTCTTCAATCTCCATGTTCATGATTTCTTCTGTTCGGTCTAATCCGGCAAAAGCCTCTGTTAATTGACTCCCAATATTGCTCATTTGAACTATAGGTGCAATCATAAAGCCCAAGTAAAGTGTAAATGCCAAAAAGTCTCCAATGGTAAGGTCATTAAACATAATCATGTAACCACCAATTCCCATAATTCCGGTTGAAGCAATACCCAATAAAAAAGTAGCCGAGCTGGTAACCAAACTTGTTGAAGTCAAACTTTTCTTAACGTTTAAGAATAATTTTTCTACACCTTCTTCAAAAACTTTTATTTCAAAACCCTCTGCATTAAAACCTTTTATAACCCTAACTCCATTTAAGGTTTCGGTTAACCTGCCTGTAACCTCAGCATTTATTTTACCTCTTTCTTTAAAAATTGGTCTTATATAAGCAAATGCCTTTAAGGAAATTAAGGCAAATACTATTACAGGTACCAAAACAAATAAGGTCATTTTGGGACTTATACTTATTAAAATAAAAAGAGAAATAACGGCAGTTAGCAAACCTCCTATTAATTGAACCAACCCTGTTCCTACAAGGTTTCTTACTCCCTCAACATCCGTCATAATTCGAGAAACCAAAGCACCCGATTTGCTGTTATCAAAAAAGCGAATTGGTAATTGAAGTATTTTCTTTTGAACGGAAGAACGCAAGGTTGATATAAGCCTTTGAGCTTCTACACTTAAAATTTTGGTAAGTAAAAATGATGTAACTGCCTGAATTAATATGGAAACACCTACCGCTAACAAAAGCAATTTGAGCATTTCCAAATTATTATTTGGAATAACATCATCCATTAAATATTTGGTGGCTCCTGGTAATACCAAACTTGCGAGTCTGCTTATTACTATGAGGACTAAGCCTATGGAAACAATTTTACGATGGGGCCAAATAATGGTTTTAAAAACTTGCCCAATGGTAACTTTTGGTTTTGAAGGTTTTTGGTCTTTTAACATGTTTGCTTGACGATTAAACTGGAAAAATATTCTTTTAATGCTCTAATGAGGTTATTTTAATCAAAATGTCTTTTCATTTTAGATATTATTTTTTGCTAATTGTTATTTTGCAGAACTTAAGAATTACCTAATAAAATTAATAGCATGAATTCAACTGATTCTAAAAAAGCTAACATGATAAAAAGTATTGTTATAGAGGGAGAGAACTTTTTTAAAATTGAAAATGTTGATTCAATTCGACCATTTTTTATGAGCATTGTAAGTGCTTCAAACCACTGGATGTTCATATCAAGTAATGGAGGATTAACTGCTGGAAGAAAAAATGCGGACTATGCCCTTTTCCCTTATTATACAGATGATAAAATAACTGAATCATCTGAAATTACGGGGTGTAAAAGTATTTTTAAAGTCACCCAAAATAACAAAACCCAAGTTTGGGAACCCTTTAGTATTTTAAGCGCCAATAAGTTTAAGTTATCCCGAAATCTTTACAAGAATAAATGGGGAAACAAAATCATTTTTGAAGAAATAAACGAAACACTTCAACTTGCTTTTAGGTACCAATGGAATTCCTCAAACCTATTTGGTTTTATGCGTAAAGCAACCTTAACTAATTTAAGTGCTGAAAATCAAATGATTCACCTTTTAGATGGGTTACAAAACATAATTCCTTACGGCGTAGCAAGTGATGTACAAAACAAAACAAGCCACTTGGTTGATGCTTATAAACGATGCGAGTTAGAGCCCAATTCTGGTTTAGGGATTTTTGCATTGAGCGCTATTATTGTAGACAAAGCAGAGCCAAGCGAAGCCCTAAAAGCAAATGTGGTATGGAGTCACGGAATTGAAAACCCAACTCATTTATTATCTAGCAAACAATTAGAAAACTTTAGAAACAACAAACCTCTTGTTGCTGAGCATGATGTTAAAGCTGAAAAAGGTGCATATTTTATCACCAAAGAAATTACTCTTGAAGCCAAAAGCCATAAAGATTGGTTCATTATGGCTGATGTAAATAAAAACCATGCTGCCGTAGCAGGTATTTTACACCATATAAAAACCGAAGAAAACCCAATCAAAAAGGTTTTTGCTGATATTGAAGAGGGAAGTAAAAACCTTATAAAATTAACCGCTTCGGCAGATGGATTACAAATTACTGCAGATGAATTAAAAGATGCTCGCCATTTTGCCAACACAATGTTTAACATTATGCGTGGTGGAATTTTTGACAACAATTATCAAATTGAGAAATGGGACTTTGTAAAGTATTTTAAAACTTCAAATAATCAAGTTTACTTAAAGCATGAAGAAAAACTTGAAGGTTTGCCCGATGTTTTTTCGCTAACTGAATTAGAAAAGTTAAAACAAAGCACTTCTGATGTTTCCTTTCATAGACTTGCCACCGAATATTTGCCGCTTAAATTTAGCCGCAGGCACGGCGACCCAAGCAGGCCCTGGAATAAGTTTTCAATTAATACCATAAATGAAAATGACGGCTCAAAAATTTTAGATTACGAAGGCAATTGGAGGGATATTTTTCAAAATTGGGAAGCGCTTGCTGGCTCCTACCCTGCCTATATTGAAGGTATGATATACCGGTTTTTAAACGCCTCAACTTTTGATGGTTACAATCCTTATCGAATAACTAAAGGTGGTTTTGATTGGGAAATAATTGAACCCGAAGACCCTTGGAGTTATATTGGCTATTGGGGCGACCATCAAATAATTTATTTATTGAAGTTTTTAGAGTTTATCGAGAAGTATAAACCCGGAAAATTAAACGCTCTTTTTGATAAAGATGACTTTGTTTATGCTGCGGTGCCCTATAGGATAAAAAACTATGAGGATATTATTAAAAACACCAAAGATACCATTGAGTTTGACCACGAATGGGATGAGAAAATTAGGAGCCACAGAAAAGAGTTAGGCTCTGATGGGGCTTTACTTGCCGCAAGAGGTTACAAAATGCACCAAGTAAATTTTATGGAAAAGATTTTGGCTACTACCCTAGCCAAATTATCTAACTATATTCCCGAAGCAGGCATTTGGATGAATACCCAAAGACCCGAGTGGAATGATGCAAACAACGCCTTGGTTGGTAATGGAGTATCTATGGTAACCTTAAATTATTTAAGAAGGTTTTTAACTTTCTTCAAAGGGGTTTTCGAAAATAGCACTTCAGAAAATATTTCCATTTCAAAAGAATTTGCCACATATTTTAAAGCTACTTATCAAACTTTTGTTGACTTTGAAAGTCATTTAAGTTCTAGTTTCTCAGATGCTCAACGTAAAAATATTATGGATGAGTTGGGCAAAAGTTCATCTGATTACCGCAGTTTAATTTATGATGAAGGATTCTCAGGAGAAAGAGTAAACCTTGATTTAAATGATATAAAATCATTTTTTGAACTTTGTAACAAATTTTTGGAGCATGCTATTGAAGCCAATAAAAGATCTGATAATTTATTTCATGCTTATAACATTATTGAAATAAAAAATGATGGCGTTTCAGTTTCATACTTAAGCGAAATGCTAGAAGGACAAGTTGCAGCCTTAAGTTCAGGCCACCTCTCAGCAAATCAAGCTTTAGAGTTATTAGATGGCCTTAGAAATAGCGCTCTTTATAGAGCAGACCAAAACAGCTATTTACTATACCCATTTAAAAAATTACAAGGGTTTTTGCAAAAAAACCAAGTTCCGGCAGAGGCAATTCAAAAATCGAAATTATTGCAAAAGCTTGAAGCAAAAAATAACGTACAAGTAATAGAAAAAGATGTTTTTGGTGTTTACCATTTTAACGGAGAATTAAGAAATAGTTTTGAACTTGAAGCAGCCTTAAAAAACCTTGATGAAAAAGAATATGGAGAGCTTGTAACTCAAGACAGAGAAAAGGTACAAGCAATTTTTGAAGACGTTTTTAACCACAAAGAATTTACAGGCCGCTCAGGAACATTTTACGGGTACGAAGGCCTTGGCTCAATCTATTGGCACATGGTTTCTAAGTTATTATTGGCAGTGCAAGAAACATGCATACGGGCTATTAATGAGGGTGAAGCCGAAGAAACCATAACCAAATTAAAGAAACACTATTATGCTATTTATGAAGGTATTGGAGTGCACAAGGCTCCTGAAGTTTATGGCGCATTTAGCATTGACCCTTACTCTCATACACCTGCATGGAAAGGCGCCCAACAACCGGGCATGACTGGCCAAGTAAAAGAAGATGTTTTAAGCCGATTTGGAGAATTGGGCGTAACCCTAGAAAAAGGTTTAATTACATTCAACCCAACCATTTTGAATATAAATTCTGAACTACTTTCATATGGAGCAAAATTTGAATATGTTGATGTAAATGGAAAATTTAAAATTTTGCAATTAGAAGCAAATTCATTGGCCTTTACCTATTGTCAAGTACCTGTAATTTACAAAAACTCCGATCAAAATAGTATTTCAGTTTATTATCAAGATGGAATAAGTGAAACAGCCGAAACCTTAACCTGTAGCGCAAAACAAACAGAACAGCTATTTGGTAGAACAGGAAATATTGAAAAAATTAAAGTGAGGTTAAAGATTTCGTAAATTTGCTTACCGCCAATTTAAACAAACTTTTGCGCAAATATTGACCAAACAATAAGCAATTTTTGAATTATTATATTCTTTGAAGCAAAACTGATTTTTACATGAAATCCTACTTTTTGTTGGTGTTTTTTTTCTTTTCTATCCTTCAAGGATTTACCCAAACTGGTCCTGGAGGAGTTGGCAACTCTACAAATAACGGCTTGTGGTTAAAAGCTAATGATTTTACTCAAAATAACAATACTGCTGTTTCAACTTGGGTTGATGCTTCTGGAAATGGTAACAATGCCGTTCAAGTTACAGCAAACAAACAACCTTTATTTTTTAATACCAGCAACTTAAACGCAATGCCAATAGTAAGGTTAGATGGCTCAAATGATGAGATGCAGGTTGGGGATGCTGCCATTTTGGATGGAACTTCTGGAATTACGTATTATACTGTTCTAAGACCTAACAATTTAAACAATCAACCACGGGGTATAATTGGTAAAAGAATTTCATATAATGTTAGTGCAGATTACTCATACACATGGTTTTTTCATACAAGTAACAGGCTATTTCTTGATATTAATGATGCAGGCCAAAGGTTTAACACTGCAGGTGCATTTTCAAATGCCACAAATTATATGTTGAGTTTTGATTTTGATGGCACATTAGCTTCAGGCAGTAGAAGTGGTATTCGTTCAACAAGCGTTGATTTAATTCGTGCAACAGAAAGTTCAACAACAATTACAAATAGTAATATTGCCCTAACTATAGGGGCTTTAAATACCAATTACTCTAATTATCTGGGTGCAGATTATGCAGAGTTAATACAGTATAACTATGCCTTAAACCAAGTTGAGCGAATCATTGTAGAAAATTACCTTTCTGCTAAATACAATATTTCATTGGCTTCAAATAATTATTATGATCAAGATAATTCGGGCAATGGCAACTACGACTTTGATGTAGCAGGAATTGGGCGACTTAGTGCTTCATTAATTCACAATAATTCTCAAGGTTCAGGAATTGTTGGTATTTCATCACCAAACAATTTAGGAGATAACGAATTTCTTTTTTGGGGCCATAATAATGAAGCTTTGAGTTCATTTAATGAAACCGATTTACCAGCAACTATTGAAGGAAGATTGCAACGAGATTGGTCAGTAACTGAAACCGGAGAAGTAGGCACAGTAACCTTAACTATTGACTTAAGCATGGTTTTCGGCTCAAAAGATGCCAATGATTTAAGACTGCTTATTGATGCTGATGGTATCTATAGTGCTGGAGCAACACTGCTTGGTCCGCCAACCTTATTGTCAGGTAATACTTTTGAGTGGACTGGGGTAGATTTAAATAATAATGATCATTTTACCATTGGCTCACTAGATACAAACCAAACTCCTTTACCTATAATGCTTGAGTTTTTTAAAGGGAATGTAACAACCGATAAAGCAAAGGTGTTATTAGATTGGAAAACTAGTGCTGAAATTAATAATGCCGGTTTTTATATTGAAAAAAGCAATGATGGTAAAAACTTTAAAACCCTTGAATTTTTAGATGGTTTAGGAACAAGTAGTGTAGGAAAAACCTACCGCTATTTTGATAGTTATAACCAAAACGAAGTTGCTTATAGATTGAAACAAGTTGATTTTAATGGCCAGTTTACCTACTCAAAAATTATTTTTTTAGATGAGGAGTCTCAAAATATTAAAACGCCATTTCAATTTTATCCAAACCCTACTTCAGGTGCCATTACACTTTTGCCTAAAACCAACCAAGTTTACAATGTTCAAATAATTGAAAGTTCTGGTAGGCATTTTTTAGAATTAGAAATCAAAACCCTTGATGAGATTGAATTAAGTTTAAACCATTTTATTTCGAAAACATCAAATGGCACAAAAACATTTTATGTTAGGTTTTTTAATGAATATGAAACTTTTACATTGCCTCTATTTCTAATGAATAAATAATTTTACCTCGATTGCCTTAACCAAACTTGGTTAAATTAATACCAAATAAATAGTATTCGTTTGGAAGGCAAATCATCTAAAATTTAGGATGGTTAAAGAACCTATAATCCTTTAAAAGAATTTCAACTTGCTTTGGAATTAAAAGAATTTACTGTATCAAAAAGCAACATTATATGGCAAGAACATGTTCTATTTGAAATGTCCGTTTGCCTAATAGGAATTGACAATACAGAAGCTACGTTGGTTATTATATTGAAAGTTTAGAACTCAGCAAAAAAGTGGATTTTAAAAAAGGAGTTTTAAAAGTTTAAAATATTCTTTGTCAAATCTTATTTCCCACTCACAAATTACCCCATTTGCATTTGTTTAAGCTCTTTTAAAAGCCTAGCCCTGCCGCTTGATATCTTGTGGTTGCTGCGGCTGTTTAAATCTCATACTTTGGTCAAAACAAAAACTAACCACTATGAAACTTAACCTACTCAAGAAATTATCATTTGCCGTAATTGGCATACTTGCTACCCAACAATTAAGCGCCCAATGTAATCCAACAACCGCAAGCGGGGTTTTAAATATAAATAATGTAAATACCACAATACTCAATGGAGGAGACATGTGGTGGGATTTAATAGGCCAAGCCAAATATGAAGTTCCTAAAGGTTCTGGTAAAAACGCATTATTTGCCGGTGCCCTTTGGGTAGGTGGTTTAAATGTAAATGGAAGCTTGCAATTTGCAGGTCAAACATACCGCCAAACTGGTAACGATTATTATGCTGGACCCTTAGATGCAACAGGAAACCTAATTGCGAATAATTGTGCGAGCTGGGACAGAGTATTTTCTGTAACAAAACAAGAAATTGAAATTTTCCTTAATTCTGGAACAATATCTCAAAACTTAAGAGATTGGCCTGGCAAAGGAAGTATTGGTGCAAATGGCTTAATACAAGACTTAGCTCCTTTTGAAGATGCAAATGGAGATGGAGTTTATAATCCTGATGATGGCGATTATCCAAAAATAAAAGGCCACCAAGCACTATGGTATGTTTTTAACGATGTTGGAAATATTCATTCTGCAACCAACGGAAGTATTATCGGTATAGAAGTGCAAGTAATGGCTTATGCATTTTCCTCTAATAACCAACTTGACAATTCAACCTTTTATGATTATTCAATAATCAAAAAATCCCCAGGGGTTTTGGCTGATGCTTACATTGGTTTTTTTGTAGATAGTGACTTAGGAAATCCTCAAGATGATTATACAGCCAGCCACAGCTCAAAACGTTTAGGAATTGTATATAATGGCGATGCTTTAGATGAGGATAATAATGGCACATTAGGTTATGGCGTAAACCCTCCTGCTATTGCTTACAAATTAATTAGTACGCCAATTGGAGCAAATAATAACGAAATGCCTTTAGCGGCTTTTATGGCGCCAAATTCAAATAATAATCAAACAGGTATGCCTTCTTTAGCAACCGAATATTATAATTATTTAAAAGGAAATTGGAAAGATGGCACCTCTGCAACCTTGGGCGGAAATGGTTATGATGTTTCATCTCAAAATATATATCCTTACAATTATGATATGGCTGTAGATTCAATAAATTGGACAGAATGCAACAATAATAATGCACCTAATGATAGAAAAATGCTACTTAGCGTTGGACCAATTAATTTAAATCAAAACCAAGTTTATAACTTTACAAATGCAGCAATTTGGGTTCCAAATGCAACAGGAATTAATTGCAATAACTTAAATATTGTAGTTGATGAAACTGATATCGTTGAACAACTATTAAAAGATTCTCTAGCGGCTAATACACTTGGAATAAAGCAACTAAGTAACAAAGCCATTAAGGTTTTTCCTAACCCATCTTTTGGGGATTTCACCATAGAGTTACCAAGCAAAGAAACTTTTACTGTTCAGGTTTACAACCTAAAAGGTCAGCTTGTAAGTAATTTAGATAGACAATTCGGTAGGGTTCAAATATCAAACCTTGCAAATGGAACGTATCATGTTTCAGTTAAAAACGCTAAAGAGTTTTATACCTCTAAGTTAATTGTAATAAACTAAGCAAGCCATCATTAGCTTTTAATAATGCTTGGCATCCTTAGGTGCTTGTGCTGGGTATTTCCGAAAGCTATCGGACGAAGAATATACAAGTAATATTTTGTACTCAATCAGTTTGGGTTTTCAATCTTCGATTGAAAGTATTGAGAACTACTTATTTTTATGAGAAGTGCGCTGATAAGATAATAATGAGGTTATCCAATAACTATCAGACTGGGCTCAAGATTACAATTGAATGTTATCTTTCGTGCTTCAAATTTTGAGTTATGAAAAATTTGCTTTTCGGAATATTCTTGATCACTTCAATAGGGGGATTTAGTCAAGTAAATTTTGATAGCCTTAACCAAGTATGGGTTGATGAAACCCAACCAGACTCAAGCCGGTTTGAGGCGCTTTTAGATATTGCCTGGAATGGATATTTATTAGCAAACCCAGATACTGCTTATAAAATAGCAAACCAATTATTTACGTTAGCCAAACAAAAACGTAATAAAAAGTGGCAAGCAGGAGCGCTCACCATTCAAGGGGCAAGCTTTTACCTAAAAGGTAATTTTGAAGAAGCTATTAATCATTTTAACAAAAGCTTAGCCATAAAAAATGAAATAGGGGACCAAAAAGGAGTTGCAGCTTCTTTAAATACTATTGGTAAAATTTACAAACGGCAAGGTAAAGTTGAGGAGGCGGAATCTTATGGAGAAAAGTCGTTAAAATTAGCGCAAGAAATAAAGGCACCAAACCAAATAAAAAACGCAGCAAGCAGCTTAAAAAAAATATACAAATCGAAAAAAGAAGATTTACTTGCCCTAGAAATGTATGAGCTAGAAGTATTGATGCTTGATAAATTAAAAAACGAAGAATTGGCTAAACTCAAAACCAAAATGCAAACAGAGGTAGAACTAGAAAAAGCTGAGCTTCAAAAAGAAAATGACGATTTAAACAATCAAATAAAAAGTTTAAAAGCAAAATTAAATTACCTCTTTTGGGGGTTTGGGGTTTTAATTTTTATGGTTTTTGGACTCATTTTAAAATTGAGAAATAAATAATAAATTTAATGTTGAATTATTATTTTTTCAACCTGTTGACTTTGCTCTATATATGTAACTAAAAAATAGACCCCATTTTGTAATTGGGTCAGGTCTAAAGAATACCCATCATATACCTCAATGTTATTTTCAAAATGAACAATTCTACCAAACAAATCATAAATTTTTAAAGATTTTACTTTTTGGGTTACTGCAGTTGAAAAGTAGAGTACTCCATTGGTGGGATTGGGGTAAACAGTAAGCTTTGATTTTTCAATCTTATCTTCTATCCCAAGTGTTCTATGAAACCTATATTCAAAATACCTTTGACAACCTGTGGAATCTGAAACCGTAAACCAACAATCCCATTTATATTGGTTTTCTCTAATCCAAGTGGTATCTCCATCATTCCAAGATATTTTATAAGGATGGTTTTTACCTTTTACTTCAACCTTTATATAGGTATCATTATCATCCCACTTATCATAATAATTAGCAGTAATTAATACATTAAAATTACAATCATTAATGCAAAGAGTATCCTCTGCTAACGAAAGTGAATCAAAAGATAGAAAAGGTAAATCAATAATATTTTCCGAAATTTCAGTCATTTTCTTAAGTGTGTCCATTAAAATTGGCAAATTGAAAACACTAGAATTAAAAATCGAGTCCCCATAATAAATTGCATCACAGGAGTATAATGAATCGAAATAATATTCATTAACATTAAACTTGGGATTTGAATTCCAATTATTGCTGATATATGATCCAAAAAATCCATTTTGGACAGGTGCCAAAAATTGAGAACTTGTTACATCCCCCCAAAAGTTTTCTAAAACACCTAATGAGAAGAATTCTTTTTTATTGAAACTTGTATCTATTTTGAATACCAAAAAATCCCTATGTGGCCCACCTAAATAACCTCTAGTTGAATTGCCTAAACTGGTAGTTCCTCAATAGCCCAAAATTGTTGAATCATTTATTAGATTCATACCATTTATTTGCTCATCTTGGTATGAGTTTACATAAAGGGCTTTAACATTCAATTTTGTAAAATCAACTTTAAAAAAAGCCAATGGGTTATCACCTACCGAAAAAATAAGATGATTGGTAGGGTTTAATTTTACTATTTGAATGTTATCGAAATATAGATAATTTGGAAAATCAAAGGTGTATAAACCAACAGGGTTAAGTTCAAAGTCATAAACTTCAAGCAGTATCCTTTCCCCTTCTGGTACTCCATAATATCTACTTGAAATCAGAATAATCTTGTTTTCTAAAACCGCTAAACCTCCTTGTCGAAAAAAAATATCCCTTTTTTTAGAATAAAGTAACTCTCCCCTGCTATTAATCACAAAAAACTTTTTAGTATCAAAGGCCAAAAATGTTGAATCTGTTAATTTTTTTATCCTAAAGTTTTCATTTATATCTATAGATTTTCTCCAAACTTGGTCTATATCCGAATTAAAACATGTAATAGTGTTGTTTTCTGAAGCTATCAAGAAAGAGCTATCATTTAGTTTTTCTAAATCATAAAAACTAACATTACCAAATCTCAGAAAATTATTTTTTTTTGATTTAATTCCATAAGTAAATAACGAGGAGAAAGAAGTATCAAAAGTCGAACCTGAAAAACTGTAAACCAAAGTAGAATCCTTTCCAACAACGATAGCATTTTCATTATTGAAATAATGGTAACCCTTGGACAGAAAAATAGATTTATTTTCCTGTGAATATGATAAAAAAGAAACCCAAATAAAAATGAAAATTAATAATCGTTGCACATACCAAATATAAACTAATTAGAGTTATTATAAAACTCAAAAACCAATTGTGCATGATTTGCCTGCACAACTTCCTTCAATTCTTCTAAACTAGCTTCCTCAATTTTCTTTACCGACCTAAAATGCCGCAATAATTTGGTGGCTGTTATCTCGCCTATGCCCTCAATTTGGGTTAAACTACTTTGAATTGCGCTTTTGCTTCTTTTTTGTCTATGAAATGTAATTCCGAAACGATGTGCTTCGTTTCTTAAAAACTGAATCAATTTTAAAGACTCCGATTTTTTATCAATATATAATGGAATAGAATCTTCAGGAAAGAAAATTTCCTCTAGCCTTTTGGCAATACCAACAATGGTAATTTTTCCAAAAAGGTCTAATTTTTTTAGGCTTTTTGCCGCTGAGCTCAATTGGCCTTTTCCACCATCAATAATAATGAGTTGTGGCAATGGCTCATCCTCCTCTAATAATCTTTTATAACGCCTAAAAACAACTTCTTCCATACTTGCAAAGTCATTGGGGCCTTCAACAGTTTTTATATTAAACTTTCGGTAATCTGCTTTGCTTGGTTTAGCATCTTTAAATACAACACACGCCGCCACGGGATGTGTTCCTTGTATGTTCGAATTATCAAAACACTCAATATGCTCTGGCAAAACATCCATATTTAAATCTTCTTGCAGCTGACCTAAAATTCTGTTTTTGCGTCTATCAGGGTCAACTTTTTCTTGCTCTTTTTGTCTGTCCAGCATAAAGTATCTCACATTCTTTAAGCTCAAGTCAATCAAACTCTTTTTGTCTCCCCTTTGCGGGAAGTAAATTTGGGTATCCTTAATTTCTAACTCAATTTCTTCTGAAGTAAAAATTTCTTCACTTTGAGAGTTATAGGTGGCCCGCATCTCTCCTATTGCAGTTTCTAATAAATCTTGGTTGGTTTCTTCCAAACGCTTTCTCATTTCTAAAGTATGCGATTGAATAATGGCGCCATTCATAACTTTCATGTAATTTACATAGCCAAATTTATCATCGCTAATTACCGAAAAAACATCAACATTATTTATTGAGGCATTTACAACAGTGCTTTTAGCCTGATACTTTTCTAAAGCTTCAATTTGAATTTTAGCTTCTTCGGCAAACTCAAAGCGCATTTCTTCAGCATATTCTTGCATTAAAGCTTTCATGTGCTTAATTACTTCACCAATATCTCCTTTAATAATACGGCGGGCATTTTCAATGGCTAAATTGTAATTCTGCTCACTTTGTTTATCTACACATGGTGCTTTGCAATTGCCAATATGATACTCTAGGCAAACTCTAAATTTATGAGCTTTAATGTTTTCATCACTTAAATTGTATTTGCAAGTTCTAAACTTGTATAAATGCCTTAACAAGTTTAAAACTGTTTTCATGGTTTTAACAGAAGCATAAGGCCCATAATACTCGCTGCCATCTTTAACCATGGTTCTTGTAGGAAACAATCTTGGAAATCTTTCTTTTTTGATGCAAATCCAAGGATAGGTTTTATCATCTCTCAACTGAATATTGTATCGAGGCTGATGTTTTTTGATCAAGGAGTTTTCTAGCAAAAGCGCATCAAACTCTGTTTCTACAACAATGAATTTTAAATCTCTAATTTTCGAAACCAGCAGTCTTGTTTTGCCATTTTCGAATTTATCTTTTGTGAAATATGAGGTTACCCTATTTTTTAATTTTTTGGCTTTACCAACATAAATAATTTTTCCATCCGCATCAAAATACTGATACACACCCGGTTTTTGAGGAATTGTTTTTAATATTTCTCTAATATTTGTTGGTGTATCAGCAATCATATTAAATTGAGCACTTTTTTTTAAACGATTTTGTAAACATATCAAACATCTTGTTGTTCTGCTATGTTATTAATAAACCATGGGAACCTACAGCATAAAGGATTTAGAAAAGCTTTCTGGCATTAAGGCCCATACCATTCGTATTTGGGAATCGCGTCATAATTTAATTGAGCCCCAAAGAACAGAAACAAACATCAGAATTTATGATGATGAACAGCTAAAAAAATTGCTAAATGTTTCATTATTGGTAAACAATGGTTACAAAATTTCAAAAATTTCAAAGTTTGATGTTTCCGAGCGCAATCAAATTGTAAACGATATTTATGAAAAAGCAAATGAGTCGTTAATTGACAAATCTCTCGAAGTACAATTAAATGCATTAATTGTATCAATGATTGATTTAGATGAGGATAAATTCGACAAAATCTTTTCTACCAATGTTTTAAGACAAGGCTTCGAAAGAACAATTACCCATATCATTTACCCTTTTTTAGAAAAAGTAGGCTTAATGTGGGGTATTGATCAAATTAACCCAGCGCAAGAGCACTTTATTTCAAATTTAATCCGGCAAAAAGTAATTACTGCAATTGATGGCTTGCCTGTTCCTAATAAACAAAGCGAAAAGTTTTTACTTTTTTTACCAGAAAACGAATTACACGAAATGGGTATTTTATTGGCCCATTATCTTTTAAAAGCAAACGGAAAACAAATTGTGTATTTAGGCCAAAATGTTCCTTTTGCAGATTTAATTGAAGTTGTTGAAATATGCAACCCCCAGCACATTTTAACTTTTATGGTAACTCCTAAAACCCACGAAGAAATTCAAGCATACATTGTAAAATTGGGAGAGACTTTTAAAAATAAAGCCATTTTAGTTTCAGGTGCCTCATATACTTTAGGCGAAATAAAATTTCCTGAAAATACCAACTGGCTTCAGCGGGTTGATGACCTAAAATCCTACTATTAAACAATTAAAAGGTAGTTGCTTAACGAATATTAACTTTTTATTGTTTGTACAACAATCGTAACAACAATCTATTAATCAAATAATTACAGCTCTAAACTATATTTTGTTTAACTATTTACAAAAAAGATTAAACAAAATTATTGGTTATCCGAGGTTTGTTTGTATATTTGTTTAACAATTAGAATAAAAAGTTAAACAAAAAAAATAAAATTATGGCTACTAACGACTTCAACAAAGAACTAATAGGCTTAAGCAACAGTCTTGAATTTTTTGCATTATCACTTACAAGAAATGACGAAGATGCCAAAGATCTGTTACAGGATACAATGGTAAAAGCAATAACCTATAAAGATAAATTCGTTGAAAAAACGAATTTAAAAGCATGGTGCTATACCATCATGAAAAATACCTTCATCAACAATTATAGAAGAGCTATAAAAGCCAACACTATAATTGACCAAACTGAAGATTTGTATTTTTTAAATTCAAAAAGAACAGAAGATGGTACAGTACCAGATTCTGCTTTAGCTTATAAAGAAATAAGAAAAAAAGTTGATGCTTTAGAGGATGATTATAGAATTCCTTTCGAAATGCACAACAAAGGTTACAAATACAAAGAAATTGCAGATTACTTAGATTTACCAATTGGAACAGTAAAAAGCCGTATTTTTCTTGCCCGAAGAAGATTAATGGATCAATTAAAAGAATATAGATAAATGGCCAAAATTGGTGTTATTGGGTCTGGTTTTGCAGGACTTTCTGTAGCAAGTTGTTTAGCAAAACAAGGTCATGAAGTAACAATATTTGAAAAAAACAAAGTGCCGGGTGGTAGAGCCCGGCATTTTAGTGAAAAAGGGTTCATGTTTGATATGGGCCCTTCTTGGTATTGGATGCCCGATGTTTTTGAAAAATACTTTGCTCTTTTTGGAAAAAAAGTATCAGATTACTACCAATTGAAAAGGTTAGACCCGTCTTATAGAGTTTACTTTGGCAAGGATGATTTTTTAGACATACCCGCAAATTTTGATGCCTTAAAAAAATTATTTGATGAGCTTGAGCCAGGTGCAGGACAAAAACTGCAAAACTTTATGGATGAAAGCGAATACAAATATGAAGTTGGAATTAATGATTTGGTTTACAAACCAAGTAGAAGTTTAACAGAATTTTTTGATGGCAGATTGCTATATGGCCTGATGAAAATGCAAGTTTTTTCTTCAATTTCATCTTATATTAAAAAGCATTTTAAGCACCCAAAAATTATTCAACTTCTCGAATTTCCGGTGCTGTTTCTAGGCGCAAAACCAAGTAAAACCCCCGCTTTATATAGCCTTATGAATTATGCCGATATTAAGCTAGGCACTTGGTATCCCGATGGTGGTATGAATAAAATAATTGAAGGCATGGTAAGTCTTGCTAAAGAGCTTGGTGTAAATTTTGAACTTGAAAACGGAGTTAAAAAAATTGAAGTTGTTAACGACAATGCTAGGATTTTAGTTACCGACCACGGTGATTTTGAATTTGATATTGTTGTTGGTGGAGCAGATTATCACCACGTTGAGCAACATCTTTTAGACAAACCTTACAGAAATTACAGCAAAGCATATTGGGATAAAAGAGTAATGGCGCCATCTTCGTTAATTTTCTACTTGGGCATTGATAAAAAATTGAAAAATTTAGACCATCACAATTTATTTTTTGACAAACCTTTTGATCCTCACGCCGAAGAAATTTATGAAGATCCAAAATGGCCAAAAAATCCATTATTCTATGTTTCATGTCCTTCTCAAACAGATAAAAGTGTGGCACCTGAAGGTATGGAAAATATCTTTATTTTAGTGCCTGTTGCGCCTGACTTAGAAGATACAGAAGAAATAAGAGAGTTGTATTATGATAAAATAATGGACAGATTAGAAGCGCTAACTGAACAAAAAATAAAAAACAACGTTATTTACAAACGTAGTTACGCGCACAATGATTTTATTAGCGATTACAATGCTTTTAAAGGCAACGCATACGGACTCGCAAATACTTTAAAACAAACTGCCATACTTAAACCAAGTTTAAAAAGTAAAAAAGTGAAAAACCTATATTTTACAGGTCAATTAACAGTTCCAGGCCCGGGGGTTCCGCCTTCGCTAATTTCAGGTCAAGTTGTGGCAAAAGAAATTGAGAAAGATTTATATCGATAATTAAAATGAAAGACCTCTTCGACAAAGTATCGCTGAAAAGCTCTAAAATGGTTACAAATGCCTATTCCACATCTTTTTCGATGGGCATAAAATTTTTGTCTAACAGGTTTCATGATCCTATATACTCTGTTTATGGTTTTGTAAGATTTGCCGATGAAATTGTAGATTCATTTCACGATTTTGACAAAAAAGCGCTTTTGGCAGATTTTAGAAACCAAACATATCAAGCAATTGAGCAAAAAATTAGTTTAAATCCTATTTTAAATAGTTTTCAAGATGCTGTAAATACCTACAACATTCCAATTGAACTAATTGATACTTTTTTAGATAGCATGGCTATGGATCTAGAAAATATTGATTACGATAGAAAAAGTTACGAAAAGTACATTTTAGGAAGCGCCGAAGTTGTAGGACTAATGTGTTTAAAGGTTTTTTTAGAAGGTGATGAAGAAACCTATTCCAACCTAAAACCTGAAGCAATGGCTTTAGGCGCTGCTTTTCAAAAAATTAACTTTTTAAGAGATTTAAATGCAGATTATGCCAAATTAGGCCGAACATACTTTCCTGGTGTTGACCTTGAACAATTTAATGAGGTTACCAAAAAAGAAATTGAAGAAGAAATTGAAAAAGATTTCTACCAAGGATACTTAGGAATAAAAAAACTTCCTAAGTCTGCAAGGTTTGGTGTTTATGTAGCATACGTTTACTATTACTCATTATTCTCTAAAATAAAATCAACGCCATCAGCTACAATTCTTCAAGAAAGAATAAGAATTCCAAACAATAAAAAGTTTGCTCTGTTATTTAAATCGTACATCAAGCATAGCTTTAATATTTTATAATGAAGGATTTTGTAATTGTAGTTGATAGAGAGGACAACCCTTTAGGGCACATGGAAAAAATGGAAGCCCACGAAACAGGAACATTGCATAGAGCATTTTCTGTTTTTGTATTCAACAGCAAATACCAAATGTTAATTCACAGAAGGGCTTTTTCAAAATACCATAGTGCAGGCCTTTGGACGAATACTTGTTGTAGCCACCAAAGACCAGGTGAAGAAACCTTAGATGCTGCGCACCGAAGGTTAAAAGAGGAAATGGGTTTTAATTGTGAGCTAGAGAAAGAATTTACCTTCATTTACAAAGCTAATTTTGATAACCATTTAACCGAACACGAGTTAGACCACGTTTTAACAGGAACCTTTGACGGAATGCCAACACCAAACCCCAAAGAAGTTTGCGAATGGCGATATGTTGACGTAGATTTCTTAGTAAACGATATTGCAAATTTCCCCGAAAAATATACAGTTTGGTTTAAAATTGCCTTTAATCAATTGATGAAAAACAAACTTGCGCAGAAAGTAGCAGTTTAAAATCTATAATAATTTGAAAGTAAAAGTTGCCAGAGAGGCCCACTTTAACGCTGCCCACAGGTTGCATAACCCAAATTGGACCGACGAAAAAAATTCACAAGTATTTGGAAAATGTAACAATCCAAATTTTCATGGTCACAACTATAAATTAATAGTTGAAGTAAAAGGTGAAGTAAATCCCGAAACAGGTTACGTTATTGATTTAGGAGACCTTGCCAAAATCATTAAAACGAAAATTGAAGATCGGTTCGACCATAAAAATCTAAATTTAGATACAGAAGAATTTAAAAATTTAAACCCTACGGCCGAAAATATTGTTGTAGTAATTTATAACATACTTAGAGTTGAGTTAGACAATAAGTACACACTTAATATTAAGCTTTATGAAACAGAACGGAACCTTGCTGAATACGGTGGAGAATGATATTGAAAGTATTGAGGTAATCGGCGACGAGCACCTTGGTAGTGGCAAAGAAACCCCTATGAGACAAGGTGCCTTTGACCTTGATGAGGAAGATAAAATTTCTATGATTGAGGAGCACATGGCAGAAATAATGAATATTTTAGGCCTAGACCTTAGCGATGATAGTCTTAAAGGAACTCCAAAGCGCGTTGCAAAAATGTACGTTCAAGAAGTGTTTAAAGGTTTAAATCCTTCTAATAGACCGAAAGCAAAAATGTTTGCCAACAAATACAAGTACAACGAAATGTTGGTAGAAAAAAACATTACAGTTTACTCTTACTGCGAGCACCATTTTGTTCCAATTATTGGCAAAGCACATGTTGCTTACATTTCAAATGGAAATGTTATTGGGTTATCAAAAATTAATCGAATTGTTGAGTATTACTCAAAACGCCCGCAAGTTCAAGAAAGATTAACAGAGCAAATTGCTGAAGAGTTAAAACAAGCTTTAGGCACACAAGATGTTGCTATTGTTTTAGATGCTGAACACATGTGTGTTGCATCTCGTGGAATTAAAGATGTACATAGCAGCACTGTAACTTCTCATTATTCTGGGAAATTTAAACAAGACCAAACCAAAAACGAATTTTTAAAATATTTAGATCTTTAAAATTTTATGGTTAATAAAAACATTGTTGTTGTAGGCGGAAATTCAGGTATTGGGAAATCGCTAATTCAAAAATTAGAAAAAAAAGGAGCTACTGTTTATTCACTAGCAAGAAATATCGAGGGTTCACCAAATTCCATTCTATGGGATGTAAATGAAGATTTACCGAATTTAGATTCGTTTCCAGATGTAATTCACGGGTTGGTTTATTTGCCAGGCACTATAAATTTAAAACCATTTCATAGACTTAAAATGGAAGAGTTCCAAAACGATTTGAATGTAAACGTTTTAGGTGCTGTTAAAATAACACAGGCTTTAATAAACAACCTTAAAAAGGCAGAACCTGCAAGCGTAGTATTTGTATCTACGGTTGCCTCCAAATTGGGCATGCCATTTCATTCTAGTGTTTCTCTTTCTAAATCAGCACTAGAAGGTTTGGCAAAATCAATTGCTGCCGAATACGCTCCAAAAATTAGGGCCAATGTTGTTGCTCCTTCTTTAACAGATACTCCTTTAGCTCAAAGACTTTTATCTACTGAGGATAAAAGAGCTGCAAGCGATAACAGACACCCTTTAAAAAGAGTTGGAAACCCTGAAGATATTGCCAATAGTATTTTGTTTTTATTATCTGAAGATTCATCTTGGGTAACAGGGCAGGTGCTTGGTGTAGATGGTGGAATGGGTTCAGTAAAAATTGTATAAGGTTTGCTAAAAACATTCACTGAAGAAGATATTTTTGAGATGCCAAAAAGGTATCGAACCCAATTTATCAATTCAATTACTGGATTTAAATCGGTTTGTTTAGTTGGAACTCAATCTGAAAAAAGTGAATTAAACTTAGCAATCTTTAGCCAAATTTTCCATTTGGGCGCAAATCCACCTTTAATTGGCATGATTGTAAGACCCGCTTTTGTTCCGCGTCATACTTGGACGAATATTCAAGAAACAAAATATTTTACTTTAAATCACATACACCCTAGCTTTGTTGATAAGGCACATCAAACATCAGCTAAATATCCTGCTGAAATTTCTGAGTTTAAAGCTACGGGTTTAACATCAGAGTTTTATCCTTCCATAAAGGCTCCTTTTGTAAAAGAATCTCATCTTAAAATAGGTTTAGAATACAAAGAGTCGAAATTGATTGAGATTAATGAAACCATTTTAGTTATAGGTCAAATAAAACTAGTTGAGGTAAATGACGAAGTAATTAAAGATGATGGCTTTGTTGACCTTGCACAAGCAAATACTATAACAGCAGGAGGTTTAGACGCTTATTACACAGCCAAAAAAGTTGCGCGCTTTAATTACGCCCAACCAAATATTAAACTTGAAAACGTTAAAGATTCCTTATTTTAATGGGTAAAATTTCAATTTTTTGGTTTCGCAGAGATTTGAGACTTCATGATAATGCAGCAATTTACCATGCATTAAAATCTGGAAATAATGTTTTGCCTGTTTTTATTTTTGATGAAAATATTCTCAACGATTTAAAAGACAAAAAAGACCAAAGAGTTAGTTTTATTCATCAAGAATTACAAATAATTCAATCCCAATTAAAAAACTTAGGAAGCAGTTTAAAAGTATTTTACGATACTCCTGAAAATGCTTTTAATGCAATAACAAAGGCTGAAGAAATTGAATGTGTTTATACCAATCATGATTACGAGCCTTACGCCCAAAATCGAGATTTAAAAATAAAAACACTTTTAGAAACCCATGGAATAGGTTTCAAAACTTTTAAAGACCAGGTAATATTTGAAAAAAATGAGGTCGTAAAGGATGATGGTTTATGGTATTCGGTATTTTCTCCCTATGCAAGAAAATGGAAACAAATTCTTACACCACAACATCTAAAGCCCTTTCCCACCGAAAAATATTTTGAAAATTTTATAAAAACAGAACCTTTACCAATTCCCACTTTAACCGAAATGGGTTTTGAACCTACTGAGAAGGAAGTTCCAACCAAGCAACTGGCGGTTGAAATCGTTAATGATTATCACAACACGAGAGATATTCCCTCAAAAAGAGGAACAACTAGAATAAGCGTTCATTTAAGGTTTGGTACTGTAAGTATTAGACAATTAGCCAAAGAAGGTTTAAAGCGTAACGAGAAGTGGTTAAATGAACTTATTTGGCGAGATTTTTACATGATGATAATGCATCATAATCCTCGTGTTGTAAATGAGGCTTTTAAACCAAAATATGATCAAATTCCGTGGCGCAGAGACCAAAAGCAATTCGAATTGTGGTGCAAAGGAAAAACTGGCTACCCAATTGTAGATGCTGGAATGAGAGAGCTCAACAAAACTGGCTTTATGCACAACCGAGTTAGAATGGTTGTAGCAAGTTTTTTAACCAAGCACCTTTTAATTGATTGGCGTTGGGGAGAAGCTTATTTTGCTGAAAAGCTTTTGGATTTTGAATTATCAAGTAACAACGGTGGTTGGCAATGGGCAGCAAGCTCAGGCTGCGATGCAGCGCCATATTTTAGGGTTTTTAACCCCGAGTTACAAACTAAAAAATTCGATCCAGAATTGAAATACATCAAAAAATGGGTTCCTGAGTTTCAAGAGTTATCGTACCAACAGAATCAAATAATAGAGCATAAATTTGCTAGAGAGCGGGTTTTAAAAACCTTTAAAGAAGCTTTAGGCAACTAAACTCTTAAACCAATTGTCTATTTTCTTGTTTTAGAGTAACTTAACCACAAATGAGAAAATACTTTCTGCTATTTCTTTCTATTTTCTGGGTTTCCATTTGTTTTAGTCAACAAAATTGGGAATGGGTTAAGCTAATTACCTCCAATACTGGTGATGTTAATTGCGAAGAAGTTACCATTGATGAAAAAGGAAACCTATACGTAGTAGGAAACTTTAGTGGAACTGCAATTTTCGATTCTATTTCGGTAAGTTCAACAGGCTCTAGTGATGGTTTTATCGCCAAACTAGGCAAAAACGGAAATTTTAAATGGATTAAGCAATTAACTGGTCAAAATCAAGAAGGTTTTACAGCCATTACATATGATGATGGATTTATTTATGTTGGAGGTTATTTTTCATTTGTAGGTGGGTTTGATTCCTTGAGTTTATTTTCTGTAGGAGGAAGAGATATTATTTTAACCAAGCTAGATACCAATAGTCAAATTCAATGGGCTAAAACTGGAGGAGCAGTAAATAACTCGAATCCATTTTTTCAAGATATCATAAACCGTATTGAATTAAATTATCAAGGAGAGTTGGTGGTTACAGGAAAACTAAACTCTGGAATAATTACTATAGATACAATCTCTACATTTTCATTAGTTTCAGGTCAAGGATTTATATCAAAGTTTAATACTTCAGGCAACATATTAAGTTTATTTCAACCCCCAGTTAGCCCTCCTAATTACCAAGTAGGATTTGATAGCGCAGGGAATATTTACGCTCCGTTTTCAAACCAATTTCAATCAAGCCCTTCTGTAATAATTAGTTCAAAATACACCCCAAATTTTAACATTAGCAAAGTTTCAATTGCATTAAATAATTTTACTCCACTCGGCGCTATTGATGTTGATAATATTGGAAACCAATATATTGCTATTGATTTATTTGGAACAGGTTTTTCATTTGGCCCAACACTATTCTCTTCTGGTGGAGGAAGTGATTTTATTTTATCAAGATTTGATAATCAATTAAATTTAAAATGGGCCAGACAATTTGGAGGAAGTGGCAACGATAAATTGCAAAAAATTAGGATTCGAGAAGACGGAGCTATCATATCAGGTTTTTTTAATACTTCGGCGAGTTTCGATAATTTGGTGGTTACTTCTCCTGGCCAATCTGCTTTTGTTGCAAAAGTTGACACTAATGGTTCAATTGATTGGATTAAAGCTGATGCTGATGGCGTTGGTGTCTTGGGTAAAAGTTTTGCTGTAGATTCATCTGAACAAGTTTTTTTAGTAGGAGATTTTTTAGGTCAAATAAATTTTGATGGAAATGTATACACGGGTCAATCTTTTAGAGATGGGTTTATTGCAAAATTAGGCTGTAAGCCAAACACTCCTGAACAAGTTTTTGGTGATACTTCGGTTTGTTTAGACACCATAATTTATTCGGTAACCAAAAATCCTGAAATAAGTAACAGCTGGACTATTAGTGGTGGTGGAATTTTATTAAACTCCATAGGAGATTCTTGCAGAGTTGTTTGGAGCACACCAGGAAAACACCAAGTAGAAGTTATTGCCTCAAATACTTGTGGCAATTCTCTTGGCAAGACAATAGAAGTTACTGTAAAAACAATTCCTTCTAAACCTATTATTTCAGGAGATTCAGCAGTTTGTTTGGGTACCCACCAATTTGAAATTATTAACCAAGAAAACGCTCTTTACCAATGGCAAGCTTCTGGCAGTTCTTTAAAAATTAGTTTGGGTAACAACCGCCTTTTTACTTGGAGTTCAGCTCAATTAGATACTCTTACAGCAATAGCTACAAATAAATGCGGCTCCATCACCTCAAATAATTTTGTGGTAACAGTAAATAGTAATCCAATTTCTTCACCAACAATTTTAGGAAATAATACAGTTTGTAATGGCCAAAGTATTTTTTCCATTAACAATCCTGCAACAAATGCCCAATATACTTGGAGTGCGCCAGGAGGTCAAGTAAATAACCAAAATGACTCGGCTATAATTACTTTTAATAATTCGGGAAATTATTCAATTAGTGCTTTCGAAAAAAACCTTTGTGGTAATGGACCTCCTTCAACTTTTAACGTTTTGGTAAACGAACCTCCCTCTCAACCAAATAACTTAACAGGAGATTTAAACCCCTGCAAAGGAGTAGAGAATTATGCTATTATTCCTCAAGCTGGAGCAAATTATACGTGGAGTTTAGATAGCGGTGGTGCCATTATTCCTTTTGGAAATTCTGCTTCGGTTTTATGGAACAAAAAGGGTATTTTTAAATTAACAATTCAAGGAAATAACCTTTGTGGAAATGGCCCAATACTAGAAAAGACAATTACTGTAAATGATATTCCAGATGCTCCAGCGAGTATTTTTGGGGAGGATTCTGTTTGTATCGGTTCGCAACAATATTTTGTATCCTTAAACAACAGCAATGCTATTTGGAGTTTATCTGGTGGTGGCGCACTCAATACATCCGGCAAAGTCTCAAATATAAATTGGGTTTCTCCAGGAACATTTATTTTATCGGCTGCAGCATCTAATGTTTGTGGTTCATCCAACAATACCAACAAAATTATTTATGTAGATACCCTTTCAAATTTATTATCCACTATTGCTGGTCCTTCGCCAAGCTGCCAAGACACAGGCAGTTACTCAGTTTCATTTCAAACCGGAAGCACTTACAATTGGATTTTAGATTCTGGTGGAATTCTTATTGATTCAGCAAATACTGCAAAAATTATTTGGCAAAAAAATGGTATTTTTAACCTTAAAGTTCAAACTAATAATGGTTGTAAAACCAATAAATTAATAGAAGTAATTGGTAAGCCAAAGCCCTTAAATTCAATCGTTGGAGATTCGTTAGTTTGCACAGGTAATAGTGCCTATGGATTTTCGGCAAATTCTGGTATTTCATACAATTGGTTAACAGCATCAGGTACAAATGTTATTGCATTAGGCTCAAATGCTTTTGTAAACTGGCAAAATCAAGGGTTAGATACACTTTATATTACAGGGGCAAACCAATGTGGTTTAGATACAGTTTATACCCTGCCAATACAGGTGGAATCAACTCCTAGTTTATCTTCTATTTCAGGAGATTCATTACTATGTAAAGGAAGTATAATAAACTATCAAACCAATTTTGATTCTCTTTACGCCTACACTTGGCAAACTTCTGGTGGAAATATTGGTTCATCGGGAAATATTGCCAGTATCAATTGGCTAGACTCTGGTTTATTTACAATTCAAGTTTCTGCTTCAAACCAATGTGGAACCTCACAAACACTTCAAAAACAAATAGAAGTTTTGAGTAAGCCTAAGTCTCCCAATTTATTGTTGGGTAATTTTTCACCTTGTATCGGGTCTGAAACATATGCTGTAATCCCAAATCTTAACCAAACCTATCAATGGGTTTTAGGCACTGGTGGAAATATCATTGCCAATAATGATTCTGCTTTAATTACTTGGAATCAACAGGGTAATCAAAACCTAGTAATAATTCCTCAAAGTCTTTGTGGTCAAGGGAACCCGACAGCTTTTACAATCAGTGTAAATAATATTCCTCAAAAACCAGTTTTACTTAATGATTCTGTTTTGTGCAAAGGCCTTAATTTATTCCAAGCTTCATCTCAAAATTCAGATTCGCTATTTTGGAATTTTACAGGAAAGTTGAACCTAGATACTTTTTCAACTTCATTAAATTTAAATTTTCCTGATACAGGTTTTTCAGAAGTTAAAATAACGCCAAAAAATATTTGTGGTATAGGTGATAGCGCAACTTTTAAGCTTCAAATAATAGATGTTATTGCGCCACCCAACATTATTGGAGACAGCATAAGCTGTATCAATCAAACAACATTTGCTGCACCTTTAGATACCTCGTTGAGTTATTTATGGAGTTTATCTGGTGGTGGTATTTTAAGTGCACAGAATAATACCGCATCTGTAAACTGGTTAGCTCCAGGTAATTTTAATTTAGAATTAAGAGTTTCTAACAAATGCGGAATTGGTCCAAAACTTTCGAAAACGATTGTTGTAAGCACAATTCCACCAAAGCCAATTTTAACGCAGGGTCAACCTAATCCATGTTTTGGCAATGAGGTTTACGAAACATTTACTGCACCTAATGTTAGATACAACTGGATTGTTGATTCCACAACTTTTTTGTTTGACACAACATCAATTATCGGTTTAAACATCACCAATTTAAATCCGTTTTCTCTTAAAACCTTTACGCAAAACCAATGTGGAAATAGTGATACTCTAATTTCTTTAATTGCTCCCATCAACATTCCCAATTTTAAACCTAACATTTTTGGCGATAGCGTTTTATGTGTTGGAAATACTGTAACATACAAAACAAACAACGGAGGTTTTGCAGTAAACTGGACAAACACAGGAGGTGGATTGTTAAACCCCGCAGGAGATAGTTGTTTTGTTACAGGTACACAGCAAGGTTCATTTAGCATAATTGCTTCAAGCAGCAACAAATGTGGTATTGGTTTATCAGATTCAATACATTTTCAAATACAAGATGTTCCTCAAATACCTAGTGTAATTCAAGGAAACTTAAAAACTTGCATTGGCATAATAGATTCATTTTTTACAAATGCCCCTGATGCTGATTCTATTTTTTGGAGTTTGAATGGAGGTGGAAGTATAACCGGAAATAAAACTTTTGCTTCTGCAACATGGCAAAACCCTGGTACATTTTTACTTGAAGCTTCACCAAAAAACTTTTGTGGTATTGGCTCTTCCAGAGTCGCAATTGTTGAAGTTTCTGAATTGCCAGATGCACCAACTGTAATTCAAGGCGATACGTTTGTTTGCAAAGGGAACCAAACTTATATTGTGGCAAGTAATATTCCAGCAAATTATATATGGAAAACAAATCATGTTTTTAATATTACACCAAAAGGAAACACCGCCAAAATAAATTTTGATACTACAGGATTTTTTAATTTAAAAATATTATCAAGCAACTATTGCGGCCTAGGAGACAGTACACATTTAAATATTCAAGTATTGGGTTTACCTCAAAAACCAAATAATATTATTGGCAAAGATTCTTTGTGTGCAGGTGAAGATTTACAATATTTAATAAAAAATGAAGGCGAAACTTACCTATGGAGTTTGACAAGTGGAGGTGGAATATTGGTAAAAAATGATTCAGCAAAAATTAACTGGACAGTTCCCGGAGACCATCAATTATCGGTACAAGCCCAGAATGCATGTGGCCTAAGCAATAACCTTATTAAACTAATTCATGTAGATGGATTTGCCTCTGCTCCTGCATTTACTGTACAAAACAGAAAAGGATGTACTGAAGATACTTCAATTTATTTTGGCCAACCGGGCTTTGGGCAACAACTAAATTGGTTTGTTGATGGAGGCAGTATTATTAGTCAAAATAACGATTCTGTTAAAGTACTTTGGCAAGAAACAGGCGATAAAATTATTAGTGCTTTTAGCGAAAATTTATGTGGTTTAAGTGCCCCAACTTCCATTGTAATAGTAGTAAATAAAGCGCCCCAATTAAACAATAGTTTACTTGGCGAGCAGCAAGTTTGTGTTAATTCTCCTCAAGAATATATTATTGCCACTACAGATTTAACTTCATACAATTGGCAATTTATTAGAGCCGAAAATAGTGCTGTTGATAATATTGCTTTTGCAAGGTGGGCGGAGTCAGGTTTGGATACAATCTCTATTTCGGCAAGTAATTATTGTGGTTTTGCGGGTCCATTAAATTACCCAATTGAAATTATTGACCTCCCAAAACCTGCTGCTGTTGACTTTGAAAATGGGTTTTTAATAGCCCAATCTAAAGAAGCAACGTTTTATCAATGGTTTTATGAAGGAACCTTAATAAGTGCTGCACAAGATTCTATTTTTGAGCCATCTAGAGCAGGTTATTATCAAGTTGGTATTTACAATATTTGTGATTCGTTGATTCTATCTGAAAAGTATTTAATTGGGTTTGATACCGAAAATATTGGTTTAAAAATTTATCCAAACCCATCTCAAAATGATGTTACAATTGAAATACCATTAAATGTAAATTGGGAAGCGTTTGAAATTAGAAATAGCCTTGGGCAAATTGTATTTGAAACAGAAAATATTGGAATTTGGAAATTAAATTTTAATGTTGAGCTTATTCCTGCAGGTTTCTACCTAGTAAGGTTAAAAAGCGAATATGGTCTGCAAACCTCAAAATTTACAAAAACCGGTAATTAATTTTATTTATATAAGGTGTTTTATATTTTTCAAAAATGAGCATTCCATTATTTTGGTTAAGGATTGAAATAAATTTATTTTATATAATCATTTTCTTTTAACCAATCAAAACACTCTTTTATTCCCTCTTCTATCGGGCTTTGAGGAAGTTTTAATTCTCTAACTGCTTTTGCAGATGAAAAATAATGCTCGTCGCAAGATATTCTAGCTAAACCATAAGAAACACTTGGTTTTTTTCCTGAAATTTTAGAAAAATAAGAATTAAACCTACCAAATAGTAATACAATCCAAGTAGGAAATTTTACCGTCGGTGGAGCAATATTTACAATTTTTCCGATTTTTTGAAATGCTTCTGTATAAGATAAATTTTCGTTACCGATAATATAACATTCTCCCAATTTTCCCATTTCCAATGCGTTAGCAATGCCAACAGCTGCATCCTTTACACAGACATAATTCTTGCCTCCTGGGGGAAAGCCAGGTACTTTTTTGTTATAAATACCAATAATCATTGCTCCTGAAGATGGGCCCGAATCGTACTTACCAAGCATAAAAGTTGGATTTACCACAATAACAGGCAATCCCTTTAGGTATGCTTTTAAGACATTTTTTTGTGCTTCATACTTGCTATCCATGTAATTAAAGCCATAAGTGTGTGAGCTATATTCAGTATCCTCTACTCCAGGTTTAATCTTTGTACCAAAGGAAAAAGAACTTGCAGTACCTACATAAACCAACCTTTTTACATGAATTTCGGTAGCAAGTTGAATTATATTTTGTGTACCATCAATATTAATTTTATTAATTAGCTCGTCTCTTTCGGGCCATAACGATGTACTTGCTGCCAAATGAAAAATTGCTTCAACACCCTTGCTTGCTGACCTTAAATCTTCGAGAGATAAAATATTACCCGCAACAATTTTTAACGGAAGATTATTTAAAGTTGATGTATTTGAGTTTTTTAAAACGAAGGCAATTATTTCGTGACCGTTTTTTAGAAGTTGCCTAACCAAATTACTACCCAAGAGACCGTTTGCTCCAGTAACTAAAATTTTCAATTTATTTAATTTTAAAAAAAATTA
>Ga0222664_1000217_pt1 | contig 42004 bp, 41 predicted proteins | sample AntAcemetagen604_FD_181147 | JGI IMG/M metagenome (GOLD analysis project Ga0222664, IMG submission 181147) | Saline water microbial communities from Ace Lake, Antarctica - #604 | ecosystem: Environmental > Aquatic > Non-marine Saline and Alkaline > Saline | place: Antarctica: Ace Lake... | reverse complement strand
GGAAAATAATTTTCCATGAAACAGCACCATAAGCCTCTTTCATGGTTAGGCTTTTTGATAAAACCAAAACAGCAACACTTGCTATTGCTCCAATCATAATTGGAATAATATGCAATGCGGCAAGAGTTACCATTAATAAAATAATGGCCAAAACCCAATAAAACCTTTTTTGGTTAAAATCTAAAATAGGGTCTTCAGATAAAATAATAAATGGACTTTCTTGTTCGCTTTCTAGCCTTTTTAATTCTTGTATGTAATGGCTTTTAACCTCTGCCAAAATAACATCTCCCGTTTTTAAAGGCACATCGTGCAGGTGGTTGTGAACAACCTCTTCTCTGTGCCTAATAGCTAAAGGAACGGCTCTATACTTTCTTCTAAAATCTATATCTCTTAACGTTTTACCTTCTAGGTTTGAAGATGCTGTTACCACCATTTCTATAATTGAAGAGTTTTTTCCTCTTAAATTATCATCTCCAATTTTAATTGCTGTTGAAAGTTGAATTTTTGCGCGGTCTTTTAGTTTTTTTATTTTTTCTACATCGCACTTTACTTTTAATATGTCTCCGGCTTTAAGTTCAGTATCTCCTGATGGAAGTGAGAAAATTGAGCTACCCCTTCTTATTTCAATAATATCCATTTCCAGGTCCTTAACAATTATTGAATCCATAATTCTTTTACCTACGATTTCAGCACCGTCTAAAAGCTCAATTTCTGTTAAGTAATCACGTAAAGCAAAATCTTTACTTATGTTGCCTGTCATTCTATTGTCGGGTAGTAATTTATTACCAATAACCCACATATAAACTAAGCCAGCCACCAAAAGAATTAACCCAATTGGAGTCATTAAAAACATATTAAAAGGCTCTAATCCTTCTTTTTCTGCAATTCCACTTACTAAAATATTTGTAGAAGTTCCTATTAGTGTACAAACACCCCCGAAAATACTTGCGTATGAAAGCGGGATAAGCATTTTTGATGAGCTTTGACCTGAAGTGTGGGCTATTTGCATTACAACGGGAATAAATACCGCCACTACAGGGGTATTGTTTACAAATGCAGAAACAACTGCAATCATTGCCATCATGGCAAACATGCCCATTGAAAAGCTATTTTTAAACGTTTTTGAAAGCCTAAATGCTAAAACTTGTAAAGCACCCGATTTTAAAATAGCATGACTTAAAATAAACATAAATGCAACCGTAATCGTTGCAGAGTTGCTAAACCCTTCTACACCTTCTTCGGGAGAAATAATACCGGTAAAAACCAGCACCAACATAATTAATATTGCTACTAAGTCTATTGTAATAGCTTCGGTAGCAAATAATATTACTGCACAAAAAATAACCCCTAAAACTATGTATGCTTCTGTTGTCAAAATTTCATTCGATTATGCAAATCTATATAAAGTCTATCAAATTAGTAGGGTTATTGGTTTTTTAACCCGTTTTCCTCTCTTTTTATTATTTGTGTGAGTGTCGATTTTTTCAAAAGGTTTACCGTTTTATTTCTAACTTCTAAAAAAACACTTCTAATGCCACAAACACTTTCGTCAATACATTCTTCACACTTTTCGTAATATTTATGGGTTACACAAGGTAATAAGGCTATTGGTCCATCAAACATTCTCATTACCTCTGCTAAATTAACATCATCAGGGTTTTGTAATAAATAATAACCGCCTCCACGTCCTTTTTTAGAGTTTAAAATTCCAGCTCTTTTTAAATCGAGTAAAATTGCTTCTAAAAACTTTTGCGGAATATTTTGGTCTTCAGCAATTTTCTGTATTAAGATTGGGCCTTCCTCCTTATGCTTGGTTAAATAAACCAATGCATTGATCGCATATTTTGTTTTTTTCGAAATCATTGAAGATGAGTACAAAAATAGATTTAAGCAAACAACAAACTAACCTAATTTTGTTTTTATGAAATGGCTCTTTAAATTATGTTTAATCCTATTTGTTTTTAACGCCACTGCTCAAAAAGGCTGGCAATATGATAAACTAAGTGGATTTAAAATTTTAGATACAACCTCAATTTTAAAAGACCAGCAGTTAAGCATGGCAATTAAAAATGGATTTGAAGAGGTTGTGGCTTACTATCAATTTAATGAAAACAAAAAGCTTGTGTCTTTTTTTAACGCTGATACAGCTTACTTCGTTGAATATGACAGTCTTTTTAAGGTTAAAAAATTAACCAAAGTAAATGGTGATTTTTCATCTAAACACCCTAATATATTTGGCGATTCCATTACATTTATTACTGTTGATAAAGACACAAATATTGTTGTAAAAAAGTCGTTTTTTTCTGGAAAGTCACTTGCAATTCATAATGATAGTTTAAACAAAGCATACCACAGGGTAAAGTATGATGACCAAGCAACGGGAGAAGTTTTAATTCCGCTAAAAAAGAAATTAAAAACCAAGTTTGAACAAGAAAAAATTTATGTGGTAAAAATTAAAACTACTACAATTACCAAAGGTAAAAAAGGAAAGATTACATCTGTTACAAAATACCCTTTGAAGAGAACGTTTTTTGAAAAACCTAGTTATATGGTTTCTAAAAAAATAGCTGATTTAGAAGAAGCTAACGAAACTAATAGACTATATCACAAACGTGTAATTTTTGATAAAAAGGGCAATCTTGTAAAATTTTACTTTACAGATGAACCTACAAATGTTTATTCCATTATTGAAAACCCAGATTTTCAATTAGAAAAATAAATTACTAAATGATCAATAAATTAATTTGGTTTATTCATGGAAAAGAGGTCACCATAAAAAACTTACTCATTATTCATAGCTTATCCTTTTTATTAGGACTTCTTTATCTCTATTTTTTTATCCCCTATAAATACTTTTCATTTTGGCAAGCATTAATTTTCTTAGGGGTTTTTTGGGAAACCTTTGGTGGACTTTTTGCCAACCTTACGTTGTCAACCAAAAAATATTGGGCAAATCAATCACTTGCGTTTAAAGAGCTTTATTTAAGCGTTCATTTTCTGTTACCTGTAATTTTATATTTAGTTCTTGGCTGGGATTTAATTACTTGTATCTTGCTTTTAACGTTAACGTTGGGTATTGTAAGGTTAGCAATAACCCTTCCTAAACCAATTAATAATATTTTGTCAATCGCTTTTTTTATAATACTAAGTGGCTGTTTAATTTGGTTTAAGGGATACGAAACTGAAACATTGATTTTAGGTATTGGCTATTTAGCCAAATTGACTTTGGGGTTTTCGTTTAAATGGTATTAAAGAGCTTTTTATGGCCAAGTCCGCGCTCTTTTATAATTTCTGAAATAGGTCGTTTTTCAAACTTACTTTCCAACCAACTAATTATATCAAAATAATAAAAAGGTCGTTTTTCATAAGGTTTTTCAGAAATCACAATCATCCTTTTATACAAGGTTTTGAATTCACTTTGTATTTGATATCTATCCATTCTATTAGTCTTCTTTAAAAACCTAAAAATTTCCTTTTGAAAAAGGTTTAAATCTTTATTTCTACCTAAATAATGGTAAGTTGACCTGATTGTATTGGCCAACAAAAAATCATTTTTTAATTCAAAATAACAAACAGTTAAAAGTATTCTTGAAAAAGAATTAATGTCTTGCCTTAAATTGGTAAACTGTTGGTATAAAATTTTATTAAGAAAAATAGAGGATTCATTATACATTCCTGCTCCAAAATACATGCTCGATATTTTATAAAAAACGGTGTTTAAATACCTTCTTTCAAAAAACTGTTTGTTTTTTTCTATTTCATTTAAAACTTCAGGAATATATTTTATGCCTTCTTCAAAATTACCCTCCATAAAGCGAAGGTTAAAAGTATGGTTGATGTCATACTTCAAGTGCATCACTTTTAGGTTTTGATTTAGCTTTTTAAAGTTTTGTGTTTTAAATTCATTCAATTGGAGTTTAATCTCTTTAAATTTTTCCAAATAATTTAGTCTAAATAAACTGCTTAATAAAGAGTTTAAACCTCTAAAGTATTGGGCTGTTAACCTCAAGCTTAAATCATTATTTTCAATTAGTTGAACCCATTTTAATGCGTGTTTATAGCACATTGTAAAATTTTGAATTATGTAGTTATACCAGAAAAATGCCTGGTGGTAGTAAATTTTTTGATTAATAGAAAGATGATTATAGTTTGTGTCAGGAAGTAGGCTGAAAAACAAAGCTTTTGTTTCTTCAAACTCATTAGGGTTTTTTGCATATCCTTTTTCTTGGTATAACCCATAAAATGTAAGCGCCAAACCAGAAAATGCATTTAGTTTATCAACTTCAATTAAGGTTGATGAGGCTTGATTGGTTAGGTCTTTCGCTATACTACTTGGTCTACCTGTTACAAAGTGTAATTCTATAATTTTTTCAAGGTGTAATACCTCTAAAAGCAGTAATTCTCTTTGCCACTTTTTTGCGAGTGATTTGGCATTATCCAATACCCATAAACTTTGAGGGTATAGGCCTTTATTAAACAAAGCTTGGGCATTATCAAGTTGTTCTCTTATTTTTATATCTGTATCATATTCAGACTCTCTTTGCCTTAAGGTTTGTAAAATTTTATTAAAAAGGTGTCTTTTTAAATTTGATAATTGCTGAATTTTAATATCAGGTTGTTTAATTAAAAATTTAGTTTGATCAAACTTTTGATGCTTTTCTATAAACCGAAAAAGCTGCACAAATTTTAAACTTTCTTTATCTGTATTCTTATTAAGATACAATTGAAAACGTTTCTTTTCTGCTTTAGTTAACGCATTTATTACACACTCTAAGTGATGAGTTAAGTTGTTATCCATTGTATTTTATTTACCACTATTAAACTGATTTACAATAATTTAATTAAATAAAATTAAATTTATTTGTTGTAGTATTTTCAATTTATAAGAAACTTTATTGCTTCTTTAAGAATACGTTTGTAATGGAAATTGATTTTTCCGCTATCAGCATGTGGGTGGTTCGAGGAATCAGGTAAGTTTTGTTTTTTTTGTTCATTACTTTGGGATTGCGTCTTTTTACCGTAGTTGAACTTTTTTAAACTCCTGAAACCTCGGACCTTTTTTTATTTACAGGCTATCTTATCAACCCTTCTTTGGTGTCTTCCCCCTTCAAAAGTGCTTTTTAAAAACTCATCTACTATTTGTAATGCTAAACCTTCTGAAATAAACCTTGCAGGCAAGCTAAGTATATTAGCATCATTGTGTTGTCTGGCTAAAGATGCTAATTCAGTATTCCAACATAAAGCGGCTCTAATATTTTGATGTTTATTAAGCGCCATGCTGATTCCGTTGCCACTTCCACAAATAGCAATTCCTAAAGTTAATTTACCTGTTTCAATTGCATTTGCTAAGGGATGGGCGTAATCTGGGTAGTCAGTGCTCTCTTCTGAGTATGTTCCAAAGTCTTCTATATCAAATCCTTGGGGTTCTAAATGCTTTATTATTGTTTGTTTTAAGCTGTAACCTGCGTGGTCATTTCCAAATCCAATTTTCATAATTTAAAGTTTTTAACAACTAGTTCATAACCTATTGATAAGATGCTCATAAGTAGCCATATCTTTTTCTTGCTTTTCTCAACTAAATATCCATTAGTTTTATTTATCAATTAGAGCACTTTATTTATTAAAAGTTATGGTGAATCTCTAAACAAATATTAAACAAAAAAACATGTAATTAAAAGAAATACTTATCAATAATATGGGTAATTAACAATTATATTTAATGTGTTAACAAAGTACTTAAAAGATTCATTTTTATTGAAGTAAGAAAATAAAGTATGTTAATTTCTTGTTACCTATTATTAAGTATCAACAAAAACAAGTTTTATTTGCTTTCGTTACCAACAGAGTTAACAGGATTATAATAATACCATATATATTTAAAAATTAATAATATTATAGATTGTATAAGCTAATAGGAACCTTTCTCTTTTTATTAATTTCTTTAATCACATTTGCTCAAGAAATAAACCCAAATGGATACAATGCTTTTTATTACGAAAACGGTCAAATTTCAAGTGAAGGTAATTTCAAAAATGGAAAACCAGAAGGCACTTGGAAAACTTATTTTGAAACCGGAGAATTAAAATCAATAGGAAAAAGAAAAAATAGTGTTTTAGATAGTATTTGGGTTTTTTATAATGTTGAGGGGATTGTTTTAAAAACAATCAATTATAAAAATGATGCTTTTGATGGTGAAACAAAAATTTACAATAATGCTGGTTTTTTAAGAAAATCTGAAAATTATCAAGAAGGAAAAAAAGAAGGATTTAGTTACACTTTTTTTGAAAATGGAAAAATAAAATCAAAAACGAACTACATTGAAAATAAAAAGGAAAACCTTGCCTTTGAGTATAATTTGGATGGAATTCCTGTAAGGGTTTCCAGATATGAAAACGATTTTATCAGATCCACTGATGTAATAAACCAAGTAGACAAAAATGGTTTAAAACAAGGAAAATATATAGAATTTTATGAAGGACTTGATCAGGCTAAATGGGAAGGCGAATATTTAAATGATCTAAAAAATGGATATTTTAGAGAATATTCTCGCAAAGGTGTTTTGTTGTCAACTACTAAATTCTCATTAGGGGAAGTTGCCGAAAATGCAGAAGAATTAGAAAATTTAGAAATTAGAACTTCCTATTATTCAAATGGACAAATAAGTTCATTACGAAGTTATAGAGATGGTTTATTAGAAGGCGTATCTAAACAGTACGATTCATCAGGAACTGTTACGAACTCGAAAATTTATAGAAATGGAAAACTTATAAGTGAAGGTATTATTGATGATGAGGGTATAAAACAAGGCTTTTGGAAAGAATATTTTTTAGAAAGTGGAAAACTTAAAGCCGAAGGAGAATATAAAAAAGGTGCTCGATTTGGAGAATGGAAATTTTATTTTGAATCCGGTCAATTAGAACAAACTGGAAAATATACAGATGGAGGCTTAGAGCAAGGTAAATGGAAATGGTATTACAAAAGCGGAAAACTATTAAGGGAAGAAGAATATAGAAGGGGAAAAGAAGATGGCTATTTGTTTGAGTATGATGAGGAAGGAAATACCATAACGCAAGGAGAATTTATTGATGGTTATGAAGAAGGAAACTGGATTATAACTTATGGTGATTTCAAAGAAGAAGGAAAATATTCGGTGGGATTAAAAAATGGCGTTTGGAAAAGCTATTACACAGATAATGATGAATTGGCTTTTGAAGGAGCTTATGCAGTTGGAACACCTGAGGGTAAACACACTTATTACTACCAAAGTGGAAATAAGAAATTACAAGGAAAATATTCTGGAGGTGTTAAAGATAAAATTTGGACCAGATATAATTCAGATGGTAGTACTTTACTAAGAATTTATTACGAAGAAGGAAAAGAAATTAAGCTTGATGGTTTAACCATCAAGCCTAAGTAAGCATAATTTAAACTACGCTCATTTTCATCATATTACTCATGCCTTTACTTGCAATTGGCATACTTGCAATGTTTATAATCACATCTCCCTCAACCACGCAACCTTTTTGTTTTAGAATAAATCTAATATCATCCATTGTATGGTCTGTACTTACAAATTTATCGTAGTATATACCTCTTACTCCCCAAGCAAGACTTAAGGTGTTTAAAATGGAGTTATTGGCCGTAAAAACGTATATATCACTATTAGGCCTGTATGAGGAAAGTTTGTAACCTGTATAACCTGAAAACGACATAGTAATAATTGCTTTTGCCTTCCCTTTTTTTGCCATTCTGGTAGCACTTTCACAAATAATATCAGAAATTACTCTATTTGGATCTGGATCGGATTCAATTTTTTTGAAATAAATATCACCCTTTCTTTCAATTCGGATAATGATTTTATACATGGCTTTAATTACTTCTAAAGGAAATTTTCCTACAGATGTTTCACCACTTAACATAACTGCATCTGCGCCATCTAAAACTGCATTAGCAACATCATTTACTTCTGCTCTTGTTGGAGAAATACTTGTAATCATACTTTCCATCATTTGGGTAGCTATAATTACTGGTTTCGATTTTCTTTGACAAATTCTAACAATTTGTTTTTGCCAAAGTGGAACATCTTGCATTGGTATTTCAACACCTAAATCTCCTCTTGCAACCATACAACCATCGGCTGCTTCAATTATTTCTTCAAGATTTTCAATAGCTTCGGGTTTTTCAATTTTGGCAATAATTTGAGCTGTTTTTCCTGCTGCTTGTATTTTTTCTCTCAATTCATGAATATCACTAGCAGACCTAACAAAAGATAGCGCAATCCATGATACATTATTTTCAAGCGCAAAAACTAAATCTTCTTCATCTTTTGGTGTAATACAAGGCAAAGAAATTTTTGTATTTGGAAGGTTAACCCCTTTTTTCGATGATAAATTGCCACCATGAAGTACCAAAGCTTTTACTTTATCCTTCCCATTAGTTTCAATAATTTCCAACATTAATTTTCCATCGTCAATTAATATTTTTTCTCCAGGTTTTACATCTCTCGGAAAATCTTGATAATTGATATAAATAAGTTCCTTAGTACCTAAACATTTTTCGGTGGTAAAATTTAGGTGATCGCCATCATTAATTTCAAAGCCATTGTCTTTTAGCTCACCAATTCTAATTTTTGGACCTTGTAAATCGGTTAAAATTCCAGTATTTGAATTTAACTCCTCATTTATTTCGTGAATTGTATTAATTACTTGTTGGTGCGACTCGTAAGATCCGTGTGAAAAGTTTACTCTACAAACATTTACGCCTGATTCAATTAATGATTTTAAAACCTCTTTACTTGAAGAAGCAGGTCCTAGTGTAGCTACAATTTTTGTTTTATTTTCTAATCTGTGCATGGTAAATTTTTTATTCAAATATTAAATTTGATTTATTTTTAAGTTCTTCATAATCAATATTAAATGCTGTTAAAACACCACTTATTGATTTTATATTTTTTAAATAATTTATAGGTTCATCTATACTTTCCTCAGTATTTTCTGCTATAAAAATATAATCTGCATGTTTATATTCAGGGATTAAATATCCTAATTCACTTCTATTATTAAGAAGATAAAAATTTATCTCTTCTTGAATTTTTTGATCTTTAAAAAGAGAAAAATTTTGATTTTCAGTTTTATTTTTCAAACTTAAAATATGATCATCTTGTTTTATAAAATGAAGATTTAATGTTTGATTCATTAAAAAGCACAATCTATAATCTTTATAATGACAAGATATACCTACAATAATGTAGTCATAGTCTAAATCGAAAGATAATATAGTTTTCTTCATGCTTAAACAAAACTAATCTTTTACAAAGTGTACTATTAACACTTATTGTTATTTGATTTTTAAACTTTGTTTGATGGTTTTTTCAGCTGCAAGTTGTTCAGCTTTCTTTTTTGACCTTCCTATACCCTTATTAAAAGCCTCTCCATCAATAAAAACAGTGGCTTCATATGTGGGGTTTGGTTTGTCATTTTCAACTAAAACTATGTTATAGCTAAGTTCTTTTTTCTCTTTTTGGCACCATTCTAACAATAAACTTTTAAAATTTACTTCTGTTTTTTCAAGTTTATCCAAACTGATATAGGGTTCAATAATTTTTTGATTTACAAAAAGATAAGTTTTTTTGTATCCTAAATCTTGATAAACTGCTCCTATTACAGCTTCAAAGGTATTTCCTAAAACACTTGAATTATTAAAATTCACATTGTGTTTATATTCCATTAATTCCTTTAAAAGCATTTTTTTTCCGAGTCTATTTAAACTTTCACGGCTTACAATTTTAGATCTCATTTGGGTTAGAAATCCTTCACTTTTATTAGGGTAATGATTGAATAAATACTCTGAGATTATTGTATTTAAAACTGCATCACCTAAAAACTCGAGCCTTTCGTTGTGCTCTTTTTCGCTAACAGATTTATGGGTAAATGCTTTTTTGTAAAGACTAAGATTTTTAGGCTTGAGACCAATTAGTTTTAAAATATCTTTTTTAAATTTTTTTTCAGCTTTTGTTAATTGGCTAAAAAAAGAAAGGAAGTCCAAGTTAAGCGATGTACTTTTTAAATATTACAGAAGCATTGTGACCTCCAAAACCAAAAGTGTTGCTTAAGGCTGCTCTAATTGGTCTTTTTTGTGCTTTGTTTAATGTAAAATTGAGTTTATTATCAATATTTTCATCAAAGTTTTTGTGGTTTATTGTTGGGGGAACAATATCCTCAATAACTGCCATAATACAGGCAATTGCTTCAACAGCACCTGCAGCACCAAGTAAGTGACCAGTCATAGATTTTGTTGAACTTATGTTCAGGTTATATGCATGCTCGCCAAATACTCTTTTTATCGCAATTGATTCTGCAATATCTCCTAAAGGAGTAGAAGTACCGTGAACATTAACATAATCAATATCTTCAGGTTTGATATTACCATCAGAAATTGCATTTCTCATTACATTTAATGCACCAAGTCCTTCTGGATGGGGTGCTGTTAAATGATATGCATCAGCAGAAAGCCCTCCACCTACAAACTCTGCATAAATTGTAGCTCCTCTTCTTTTGGCATGTTCTAGTTCTTCTAAAATAACACAACCGCCACCTTCGCCTAAAACAAATCCATCTCTTGTACTATCAAAGGGTCTTGAAGCTGAGGCAGGTTCATCGTTTCTGGTTGACAGTGCATGCATGGCATTAAAACCACCTACTCCGCTTTCGCAAATGGCAGCTTCTGCACCACCTGAAATAATTACATCAGCCTTATTAAGTTTGATGTAATTTACAGAATCAATAATGGCATGTGTTCCTGATGCGCAAGCAGAAACTGTACAAAAGTTAGGACCTCTAAATCCGTGTTTTATAGAAATATTTCCAGCTGCAATATCGGAGATCATTTTAGGAATAAAGAAAGGGTTAAAGCGAGGAGTTCCATTTCCTTGAACAAAGTTTCTCACTTCTTCTTGAAAAGTAATTAAGCCACCTATACCAGATCCAAAAATTACACCTACTCGATCAGGATCAAATTCAAAATCTCCCAATCCGCTAGTTCTTATTGCTTCATCAGCAGCTACCATAGCAAATTGAGAAAAGCGATCCATCTTTCTTACTTCTTTTCGATCGAAGTAAGCAGATGGATCGAAATTTTTTACCTCACAAGCAAATTGTGTTTTAAAGTTTGACGCATCAAACAATGTAATTGGTGCAGCACCACTTTTTCCATTTTTTATACCATCCCAAAATTCTTCAAGGGTATTTCCTATGGGTGTTAATGCACCTAATCCAGTAACTACAACTCGCCTATTTTCCATGCGTAGGTTTTAAGAATTACTTTGTATTCTCTTCAATGTATTTTACTGCTTCTCCTACAGTAGAAATGTTTTCTGCTTGATCGTCTGGAATTGCAATATTGAATTCTTTTTCAAATTCCATAATCAATTCTACTGTATCTAAAGAATCTGCTCCTAAATCATTTGTAAAACTTGATTCGGTTTTTACTTCGTTAGCATCAACTCCTAATTTATCAACTATAATTGATACTACTTTGTTATGTACTTCTGACATTTTTTTAAGGTTTAAGTTTAAAAATGGACTGCAAAGAAAACTATTTAGTCCTAATTATTCAATATTTTAATTTTTTGATATTAAAAATTTAAAAGTAACAATTTTATATAACTGGTTTAAATTGTTCTAAAAATCTTATATCATTTTCAAAAATCATTCTAATATCTGGTATATTAAAGCGTTGCATGGCTATTCTTTCAACACCTATTCCAAAAGCATATCCAGAATAAACTTTAGAATCAATTCCGCAATTTTCTAGCACATTAGGGTCAATCATGCCACAGCCCAATACTTCTAACCAACCAGTTCCTTTTGTTATTTTATAATCTGTTTCGGTTTCTAAACCCCAATATACATCCATTTCGGCACTTGGCTCTGTAAAGGGAAAATAAGAGGGACGCAATCTAATTTTTGCTTTTCCAAAAAATTCTTTGGCAAAATATTGTAATGTTTGTTTTAAATCAGCAAACGAAACATCTTTATCAATATAAAAACCTTCAACTTGATGGAAAATACAATGAGATCTTGCTGAAATGGCTTCGTTTCTAAAAACCCTTCCTGGCGCAATTATTCTTAAAGGAGGTTTTTCATTCTCCATAACTCTAATTTGTACCGACGAAGTATGTGTTCGTAAGGCATGCTGCGTTTTTGAGTTAATGAAGAAAGTATCTTGCATATCTCTTGCAGGGTGCTCTTCAGGAAAATTAAGAGCTGTAAAATTGTGCCAATCATCTTCAACTTCAGGACCTTCTTTTACAGTAAATCCAATTCGAGAAAAAATATCGCACATTTCTTCTATAACGATGGAAACAGGATGTTGAGAGCCAATTGAAATAGGATATCCTGGTCTAGAGAAATCGAATGATTCTTCTTTTGTTTCTTTTTGGTTTTCAAACCTGTTTAATAAAGATTGAAATTTTTCGGTTGCAGAATTTTTTAAGGCATTTAATTTTTGTCCTGCTTCTTTTTTCTGCTCCTTAGGTACTTCTTTAAAGTCGTCAAAAAGAGATTTTAATAATCCTTTTGATCCAATAAATTTTATTCTAAATTGTTCTAATTCCTCTTTTGAGGAAGTAGAAAAACTTTCGATTTCTTTTAGGTATGCTTCAATTTTATCTAGCATAAGTATTGCTTTGAAGCCGCGAAATTAGAGATTACTTTTTAACCACTTTCATCTTTTCTATGATAACATCTTCAAATGGCTTATTTTTTTCATCAACAGGTACACTTGCTATCATATCAACTATTTCAATACCTTCAACTACTTCACCAAAAACGGTATAATCTCCATCTAAATGAGGAGAGCCTCCTTCAGTTCCGTAAATTGCTTTTTGAGTAGCTGTGTACTCATATTTTGGAATACTTTCAAATAATGAATCAACAATAGGTGTAACCTCTTCAATAAAAACTTTAAAAGCTGTTTGATCTCTCTCTGCTTGAATTTTATTAAATCTATCTGCATATTCTTTACTCTCGGGATTTTGTAAAAAATCTGTAAAGGCTTTTTGCTTCATTTGATTGTTTTTTTGTTCTGTTAACTTATCTAAATCTGTTGTAAGAAATGTTTTTCCATCAACAATGTAAAATTGAGAACCAGAACTTTTTTTAGTTGGATTAATAGCATCTCCCAATCTTGCAGCGGCTAATGCTCCTTTTTTGTGGTATAAACCTTTTACAATTTCAGCATCAAGAGTATAACCTGGACCGCCATCACCTAATTGTTTTGTTGAGTCTGTGCTTTTAGAGTTTGGGTCTCCACCCTGAATCATAAATTGTTTTATTACCCTGTGAAATGTAACATCTTCATAAAACTTTTCATCAACTAATTTTAAAAAGTTATCTCTATGCTTTGGTGTTTCGTTATATAACTTGACTTTTATATCTCCTTTGTTGGTAGAAATTAAAACTAACTTTTCTTTTTCTTGCGCATTTAATAGGTTAATGCTAAATAATAATGTGAGTAATAAGGTAATTAAAGGCTTCATATCTTCTTTTTCTATATTTGTGGTATTGTAAATGTAAGTTTTATTGAATCGGTAACAATAGTCTCCTTGAAAAATCTATCTAAAACAATTTTAGCGCCACTTTTTTTAATTGTAAGTTTAATGGCTTGTAATGAGGTTGAACCTCCCCGATCTGAAATTACTGTTTTAAGGTTTGATGGAACTCCTGTTGAAGAAGCAAGGGTTATTATTTATTGTACAGAACCCGGTTGTGTTGTTGCTGATACAGCTTATACTGATTTTAATGGTTTATCTACCCATCAATTCGCATTACCCGCAGTGTTAAAAGTTTCTGCTTTTAAAGTTTCAGAAACAACTATTGATACTGGTTTTCCACCTGTAACAGTTGTTTTGGGTAATGATTCGTTATGTGGAGAAGAGTTTATTACACTTGTTGAAGATGAGGTAACAAAAAAAACAGTTATAGCTTATCCATGTAATTAATAATAGCTTGTTTTATTAGTTTTTCTTGTTCCATTGGTTTTAAATGAGGCAATTTTTCGTTTCTTTTATAATGCGGCCATCCATCTTTATCATTTCCCTCAAACTCATAATAACCAAATTCACTTAGTAGTTTACAAACAGCTATATGTAATAAATCAAGTTTTTGGTCCTTTGTAAACTTTCTTCTTCCTTGACCCAATTCTTGTATTCCGATAATAAATAAGGCTCCTTGTAAATCAATATTTTCTCCAAAAACTGATTGAATTTTTTGCATGGCAAATTGCCAGTCTTTTTCAAAAATCATATCCATATTACAAAATTACCTTTACTGTTAACGTTATCGGTTTGAAAACTGATTTATTTTAAAATAATATTGGTATTTATTCAACTTATTTTTGAGTTGTGAGCATTGTGGATATTGTTTTTGCCTTACCCCTTTTATGGGGTGCATATAAAGGTTTTAGAAAAGGATTAATTGTTGAAGTTTTTTCTTTAGTTGCCCTAGTTTTAGGTGTTTTTTGTGCCATTTATTTTCCTGAATATGCCCAATCTATTATTGAAACAAATTTTCAAGTTGAAGCAAAATGGGTTCCTATAATAGCATTTTCAGTTACATTTATTGTTGTTGTAATTTTAGTAAACCTAATTGGTAGGGTTATAGAAAAACTAGTTGATGTTTTGGCATTAGGCTTTTTTAATAAATTGGGTGGTTTAGCTTTTGGTGTTTTTAAAACCCTTTTAATCCTAAGTTTTTTGGTTTTTATTTTTGAAGGAATCAATAAAAAATTGGAATTGGTGGACGAAGAGCAAAAAGGAAAATCTATACTCTATGTTCCACTTAGCCAATTTTCTGGATGGGTAATTCCATTATTAACCGATGCAGATTGGGTTAAGGGTTATTTACAGGAAGAACTTACTGAAGATGATAAATCTGAAGAAATAGTTTTGTAGTTAGCTTAATAATGCTGCTACTCCAGGTAAAACCTTACCTTCTAAATATTCTAACATTGCACCACCACCGGTTGAAACATAACTAACGTGGTCAGCTAAATTTAATTGGTTTATTGCCGCAACAGAATCGCCACCACCTACTAAAGAATAAGCACCTCTTTCTGTGCCCGATACAATACCAAAAGCAACTTGTTTGGTGCCTTCAGCGAAGTTTGAAAACTCAAAAACACCCATAGGGCCATTCCATAAAACTGTTTTAGACTCTTCTAAACATAACTTATAATGGTTAATTGCTTCTTCACCAATATCCATTCCCATCCATCCATCAGGTATTTCATTTGTAGGAAAAACAGCCCTTTCTGCATCATTACTAAATGATTTTGCTGCTAAGGTATCTTGAGGTAATAATATTCTTACACCTACCTTATCTGCAGCTTCCATTATTTTTTTTGCTTCTTCAACGTAATCGTTTTCAATTAGAGAGTTTCCAACAGTTCCGCCTTGCGCCACAGCAAAGGTGTAGGCCATTCCCCCACCAATTATTAGGTTATCAATTTTATCTAATAAATGGCTAATAATTGAAATTTTAGATGAAACTTTTGCTCCTCCAATTACAGCTGTAAATGGCTTATCGTGTTTAGATAAAACTTTTTCTAAACTTGATACTTCGTTTGCCATTAATAGTCCAAATGCCTTTTTACCCTTAAAAAATTTAGCAATTATTGCTGTAGATGCATGAGCTCTATGAGCGGTTCCAAAAGCATCGTTTACATAAATATCTCCATGTTTAGATAGCTTTTCAGCAAAGGCTTCATCACCTGCAGTTTCTTCACTATAAAACCTTAAATTATCCAGTAATAAAATCTCACCAGCATTTAAAGATGAAGATTTTTTATAAGCTTCATCGCCAATACAATCACCACCTAATTGAACAGTTAAACCTAAAAGGTCGTTTATTTTGTAAGCAATATTTTCTAACGAAAACTTATGCTCTGGGCCACCCTTCGGCCTTCCTAAATGCGACATTAATACTACACTACCGCCATCACCAATTATTTTTTTAATGGTAGGTAAGGCTGCTTTTATTCTGGTATCATCAGTCACTTTTAAATCATCATTTAAAGGAACATTAAAATCAACCCGTATTAAGGCTCTTTTGCCAGAAAAATTTATATCGTTTACAGTAATCATTGTTTCAGCTTTTAAGCAAATGTATACGCTCTACATTAATAAACAAAGCCCTTTTCATTAATCACTTTATTACCTTTGTGGTTCATGAAATTTGAACAAATAATAGGACAAGAGGAAGTTAAAAACCACCTCCAACAAACTATTTCTGAAAATAGGGTTCCTCACGCACAGCTATTTTTAGGCAATCAAGGATATGGAACCTTGCCTATGGCAATTGCCTATGCAAAAGAAATATTATGTTCAAACTCTAAAACAGACCAAACTTCAGCAAGAAATAAAAGTGATAAGTTAATACACCCTGATATGCACTTTATTTTTCCGGTAAATACTACTGCAGAAGTAAAAAGAAACCCCACAAGTAAGCCATTTTTAAAACAGTTTAGAGAAGCCTTTTTGTGGAATCCTTATTTAGATTTAAACCAATGGTTGCAATTTATTGGAGTTGGGAATAAACAAGGGATTATAAATGTGCATCAAGCACAGGATATTTTAAAAGACGTTTATCTTAAACCTTATGAAAGTGATTTTAAGGTTATTATTATTTGGATGGCTGAAAAACTACATCCATCTGCTAGCAATAAACTTTTAAAAGCTATTGAAGAGCCACCAGAAAAAACTGTTTTTTTATTGATTACCGAAGACCAAGAACAAATTATTCCTACAATTCTTTCAAGAACTCAAATTGTTCAGTTTAAAAGGCTCCATAAAGAGGAAATAAAAAAGGCACTGCAGAGTAGCTTTTCTATTTCTGATGAGGAAGTTACAACCATTAATAATTTATGCAACGGAAGTTATAATGAGGCATTAAAATTATATGAAAATAACGAGGTTGTTTTATTCAATAGGAATAATTTTATTGATTGGATGCGCCTGGCATTTAGGAAAGATTTAGTTGGAATACAGAACTGGGTTGATACAATTGCCGGAATTGGAAGAGAAAAACAAAAAGCTTTTTTAGAATTTGGGTTACATATTTTTAGGGAAGCTATGGTTTTAAACCACAAAGCTTTTGAGGTGCTTCAGTTAGATGGTGAAGAATCAAAATTTGTAAAAAACTTTGCCCCATTTGTGCATCAAGGAAACTTAAAGCAGTATATGGATTTATTTAACGAATCAATTTACCATATTGAAAGAAATGCGAATCCGCGCATCCTTTTTTTAGACCTTACCATTACAGTAATGAAACTCATGAAAATGAAAAACCCTGCGTTAAAAAAAGCTTAATTGTTTTCTAATAAATGTTTTATTTAAACATGTACATTTAGGGATGAGAATTTCTGCAACCATTTTCTTCGTTTTCCTCTGTTATTTTGCATTTTCACAAATTGACCCAAGTAACTTTGAGAGAGATGAAAGTGTTGTTAGAGTTGTTTTTTATAACGTAGAAAACATTTTCGACCCGGCAGATGACCCCAATAAAAGAGATGAGGAATTTACACCAAACGGAGATAGGCATTGGGACAATTATAAGTTTTATGAAAAATTAAAAAATACATCTAAAGCTATTTTGGCCTGTGGAGGTTTTACGCCACCCGAAGTAATTGGTTTGTGCGAAATTGAAAATAAAAGAGTACTCGAACAGCTTATTTATGCAACCCCGCTAAAAAAAATAGCTTATAAAATATCTCATTTCGAAAGTAAAGACAGAAGAGGAATTGATGTTGGCTTATTATACAATTCTGAGGTATTTACTTTGGTGCAGGAACAAATAATACCAATAAATTTTCCTTGGGATTCAACGTATCATACTAGGGATATTTTGTGGACACAACTTAAAATAGCAGATGATACAATCAATTTTTTTGTCAACCATTGGCCATCAAGATGGGGCGGGCAGCTAGAAACAGAAGATGCAAGAGTTTTTGCTGCTCAAACTTTAAAAGCTGTTACCGATAGCTTGTTTTCTCAAAATTCAAATGTAAAAATTATAATAATGGGAGATTTTAATGACTCTCCTCAAAATAAAAGTATTAAAGATGTTCTGACAGGACCTACAAACCAGCAATTTTATTTAAGAAATTTAATGTCGGAAGAACTTCCTTATCCAGGCTCTCATAGATATCAAGGAGAATGGAGTTATTTAGACCAAATGATTATTAGTAAGGGTATGCTAAATAGAGATAAGGGATATTTTTATTTAGAAAAATCCACAACCCCTTGTGCATTACCATTTTTATTAGAAGATGATAAAAAATACTTAGGAAAAACACCTTTTAGAACTTTTGCAGGTTTTTCTTACACTGGGGGCTTTAGCGACCACCTTCCTATAAAAATAGATTTAACAAAAGTTGACTAATCAACGTAAAGTTTTTTGGTGATAATTTCACCTTTAACAACAATGTTAATTAGGTAAATTCCTTTTGGAAGGTTAGATGAAAAATCAATTATTATTAAGGTAGATTCTCCTTGTTCAATAAAAGTTAAATCAGAAATAAAATTTCGCCCAAGCAAATCGTTAATAAGTACATTAAAATCATCACCCTCCGAAGACGGTACTTTTAAATATACATTATCACCTGTAGAGGGATTTGGGTATAAAACCACTTCTATTTCTGCTTTAGATTTTATTAGCATGGAAACCATGTCGAAAGCTTCAGATTTTCCATCGAAGTCGGTTTGTTTTAATTTATAAAAAGACTTTCCTTCTATTGGATTTAAATCTGTGTATTTATACTCATTTACTTCATTAGTCGTTCCTGCACCAGGTATGTATTCAATTGCAATAAAATTTAAGTCAGTTTCAGAGCGCTCAATTGTAAAATAGTCGTTGTTTAGTTCACTAGCTGTTACCCAAACCAATTCAACTTGATTGTTTTCATTTAAAACAGCGCTAAAATCTAATAAGTCAACAGGCAATGGAGCACCAGGAATAATTGGAAAATTTGAAGCTCCATTTGAACAAACAGTTGCACTGCCGGAAACACCCCCACCAGTAAATGGATTTGTTCCACCACCATTACAAACATCTAAAGAGCCAGTAATTGTTCCATCGTTATCAAATCCGCCATCAACTTGAAATAAACCCGTTCCATTAATTACCCCGTTGTCTTTGTTCTCTTTGCCATTTTCTGCAATAAAAGCCCCATTTATGGTTAATTCACTATTGTCTTTATTTTTTAATTCATCTGTAACCTGAACAATAGAGTTTGGGCCAATGGTAATATCAACATTATCTTTAAACTCTGCATCTCCATCTATGTATGCATTTGCATTAATGCTAAGAGCAGCGTTATCCTCAACTTTGAGTTTTTTATTTGTTCTAAAATCTCCATTAAAAGTAACATTTGCATCATCTTTTATTTTAACCTCATCTTCAACCAATAAGGTTCCATTTGAAATAAAATTAGAGTTATCTTCAATATCAAGTCCTTTATCAAATACTGCATTACCATTAAGAGTAAGAGAACTTCCATCCTTTAATTTAACATCATCATCAATAAAAATAGAGTCGTTTATAATAACAGAAGTGTTGTTATCTTCAAGTTCTAATTTTTTAGCAGAAATAAATCCGTCAGCTACAACAGAACCACCATCTTTTACTTTTAAATCTTTATCTCCAGTAAAACTACCACTTGAATTTATTATTAATGTACCTCCGTCAACTTCAATATTATCATCCATAATAACATTATGATTAATAATAACAGTCATACCTGAGCTTATTGTTTTGTTGGGGGCATTGCCAACCCAAGTAGTATTATCAGTATAATCTCCGTCTATTGTACTCGTAAAAGTTTGAGCCAAAGTAATTAAGCTGAAAAAAGCAAAAATTAATACAAATAAGTACTTCATTCTACTAAAGTATTAAATTTAAAAGTAACTTTTGTTTCTGAGCGATGATAAGAAGGTTATGTTCGTTAAACGATTTATTTAGTCCGATAAAACAATTGAGCGAATTATTGCATCAAGCTCTCTTAAGTATTCTCTTTTTTTAAATTGAGGTGCGAAAACAAAACCATAAACACTTATTATTTTGTCTTTTTTTGGATGAACAAAAGACACACCAACAAATGGCCCACCCATAAAATTATTTTCCATTCTCCATAAACCACAAGCTCTCTTGCTATAGGTTTGGCTAATTTCTATTTCGGTATAACTTGGTGGTACATATTCATAATCTGTTGTAACAAAAGAACCGTCAGTTGGCCCTGGAATGGTTTTAAAAATGGCGTCTCTTTGTATGTTTAGTATCGAATCTAAAAACTGTGTTCTGTCAGTATAATCACTTTCTGAAATAATAATATTTTGGTCTATTTGGTGCTGATATCCGCCAATGGGTCTTTCTCTTTGCAACCTAGCCCATATAAAACCTGGCTTTTCTACTCTAATTTCAAAATCTTTTTGAAGAAATAATTTTAAACCTATTTGTTTTTCAATAATGTCGTTTTGGGGTTTTGGACCAAGCTTTTTATTTCTTGCAATAATTCTATTAAGCTCAGCCCTTTCAAATAAAGATAAAATTCCCTCCTGATTTTCATCAATAAGTGCAACGGCATTATCATAAGTTTTGGTTTTCACCTCAACATACATTTGCCCTTTTGCGTATTTGCTTTTTTTAAATTTTACACCTTCTGTTTTTACGGAATCAGAAATAGTAACAAAAAACACATTTCTGTGGGTATTTAAAATTCTATTAAAACTTGATTGACTTACTTGAATTGGAGAAAACTTTGGTTCATCTTGCGGTAAACCATATTGAGGAGCAGCTAAAACACTCCTTATTTTGCTCCCTAAGGTGCTATTCCAACTTGCTTTAGAACAAACAATTACTATTTCACCAACCTGACCTGAATATCCAGGTAAATAGCTGCTTTTATCAGCAGAATCACAACTAATTAAAAGAGTAAAAAGTAAGAAATAGATTATATTTTTCAATTAACCCGCTTTGCTAATTATAATTTTTTCTCCTGGTTTTAAGTTTTGGGTATCTAAATTTTTATTGAGTTCTTTTAAAATTGAAACATCAATACCTTTTTCTTTTGCAATATCCCAAAGGGTATCACCATCTTGTACCTGATAGTATATTACAGTATTTCCAGGTATTACTTCAGGCTCAGCTTTTTGTACTGTAACAACTTTAGGCTTTTCTGGTAAATAAACCTTTTCGCTTTTATAAAGTATAAGTTCTTTACCAGGATGAATTGTAGTTGACCTTAAATTATTCCACTCCATTATATTTCCTGTGGATACGCCATACCTAGAGGCTATATATCCAAGATATTGACCAGATTGAACCCGATGAATTATTTCTTTTTGTTCCCAAATATATTTTTTTCCGTTTGCATCAGTATGGGCAAGAGGTTGGTCATATTCATAAATTAAATCTTCGTTAAGTACAAATAATCCTATTTGTTCTTTTGGCAACCTTAAAACATGGTTTTTACCATTGTATGGGATAATATCTTTTTTGTAAGATGGATTTAAAAACCGAAGTTCTTCCATAGTAATGTTTAGGGCAGAGGCTATTTGCTCAAAATTTAATTTCTTGTCAATTTTTAAGGTGTCGAAATCAAAAAAGGTGTACAAAGGTTTTTTGGGATATAAGTTGTGCTCAGCAGGATAATTCATAATATAATTTACAGCAATAAAGGCAGGAACATAACCACGAGTTTCTCTTGGTAAATACGGAAATATTTTCCAATAATCTTTTTGATATCCAGACCTTCTTATGGCTTTATTTACATTACCTGGCCCACAATTATATGCTGCTAAAACAAGGGTCCAATCGCCATAAATTTTATACAAATGTTTAAAGTATTTGCAAGCTGCGTAAGTAGATTTTATAGGGTCCATTCTATCATCTTCGTAAGAGCTAACTTCAAGACCATTCATTTTTCCTGTAGCATACATAAATTGCCACAACCCCGTTGCTCCAGCTCTAGACCTTGCTGTTGGATTTAATGCAGATTCAACTATGGCTAAATATTTAAATTCTAAGGGTAAGCCCTCTTCATCTAAAATTGATTCGAAAAGAGGAAAATAAAAGGTAGCTAGACCCATAGCCTTTTCTGTAAGTGGCCTTCTTTTTACGGCATAAAGATTTATAAAAGCACTAACTCTATTGTTAAATGTAAGGTCAAAAGGAGTGTTTCCATTAAGCATTAAGAGCCTTTGCTCTAGAACCTCATCCTCGATTTTTGGAATAGAATCAAAAGGCAGGTTATACGTATTTAGTTTGTTTGAGTCAAACTCAAAACCCATTAAAGAATTACAGTGGTTAGACCATAAACTGTCAAAACCTTTTAGTTCTTTGCTATCTTGAACGAACTTAGATAATAAAGAATCGTTTTTAGTAGAATCTTGTGTTGTAGAGGCAAATGATTGATTAAAGAAAGTTAATAATAGCGCTAAGGCAGTTAAATAGAATTTAATTAAGGGTAATTTATTCATAAAACAAATAAAGCAAGAGTGAGGTGTTTAACGAAGAACTTTCGGTTTAATTTTAAACTAAACCGTGTGAATTATCGTTTGTGAAAAATTTAGCATCTCTTTTTCTTCGTATGGCTTTGCCATTACTTGCATACCAAAGGGTAAACCATTTGAGTGTTTGTAAAGCGGTAAAGACACGCAGGGATTTCCTGAAAGGTTTGCATGTACAGTAAAAATATCCTGCAAATACATTTCTATTGGGTCTGTTTTAGCCCCCAATTCAAATGCTGTATTTGGGGTAGTTGGGTAAATTACAAAATCTGCTTCTTCAAAAAGTTTTTGGGTATAATTTTGAATTAAGCGTCTTACTTTTTGAGCTTTCGAGAAGTATGCGTCATAATATCCGGCACTTAATACAAAGCTTCCGAGCATAATACGGCGTTTTACTTCCCAACCAAAACCTTCTGACCTACTTTTAAAATAGGTTGTCTCCATGTCGCTAGCTTCTTTACTTCTGTAGCCAAAATGAACACCATCATATCTAGAAAGGTTTGATGAGGCTTCTGCATTAGATATAACATTGTAAGCAGGTACCAAATGGTCTAATAAATCAAAAGATTTGTAAGAAACATGATGACCCTGCTCTTGAAGTTTGGTGGCAAGTTCTTTTGTTTTTGCAGCAATTTCAGGATCTGTATTTGGGTGATTTACTGCATCATCTAAAAACACAATATTTTTAGGTGAATTATCCCCTATTAGGGGAAATAAATTTTCAACAGGATTTTGATAAGCTGTTGTGTCCATTCCATCGGGGCCAGCCATAACCTCTAGCAACAATGCTGCATCTTCAACAGAGTTTGTTAATGGGCCAATTTGATCTAAAGAGGAGCCATAGGCAATTAAACCATATCTTGAAATTCTGCCATAGGTTGGTTTTAACCCAACAACACCGCAAAATGAAGCAGGTTGTCTAATAGAGCCACCCGTATCAGAACCTAGTGCTGCATGACATAAGCCAGCTGCAACAGCAGCAGCAGAACCACCAGATGAACCACCTGGAACTTTGGTATGATCTAAAGGGTTTTTAACTGGACCAAAAGCAGAGTTTTCGTTTGAGCTTCCCATAGCAAACTCATCACAATTTAGGCGTCCAATTATTATCGCATCTTCTGCAAGTAATCTATTTACAGCAGTTGATGAATATAAAGATTCAAAGTTTTCTAAAATTTTAGAAGATGCAGAAACTTTGTGGTTTATGTAACAAATATTGTCTTTAAGGCCAATTACCATACCTGCAAGCTTTCCAGCTTTACCGTCTTTTAGTTTTTGGTCAACAACCTTAGCTTGAGCAAGAGCTGAATCATTAAAAACCTCTAAAAAAGCATTAAGCTCAGTTTGGTTATTTATTTTCTCAATAAAGTCTTGTGTAGTTTTTAAACAGGAAGTTTTTCCTGCAGTTAACTCTAGTTTAAATGCTTGGTATGTATTCACAGCAAGAAGAGGGATTAAAAGTTAATCGTCAACTTTTTTTTGATCGGTAGATTTAGCTTCATCATCACCTGATGATGCACTTTTAAATTCTTTGATTCCTTTTCCTAAACCCTTCATAAGCTCAGGAATTTTTCTACCACCAAAAAGAAGTAAAACCACAAAAAGAATTACAATTATTTCTGGACCTCCTAAAGACCAAAGTAAAATCGCGTTAAGTATCATTTGTATTGCTTAAAATATGAGCAAATGTAGTTAAAATAAAAGGTGTTATTTTACATTATAAAGCCATAATGCAGGGTTTTGTGTTACTTGCCCCTTCCAAAGCTCAAAATGTAAATCGGTTTTACCATTTTCATTATCAGAAATTATTTTCCCAATAGCCTGTTTTACCTCAATTTCTTGGTCTTTTTTAACATAAACTTCTGCTAAATTTGAGTAAACAGTTAAAAACTCTCCGTGTCTAACAATTACTGCAATTCCAGAACCCTGAAGTACAATTACTGCACTAACTTTTCCTGCAAAAACGGCTCTTGCATCAGCCCCTTTTGTAGTACCTATATTTATACCATTATTTTGAACTTTAACTTCCTTTAATACAGGGTGAGAGTGTTCGCCATATTGTTCGGTAATTACTCCTTTTTCCACCGGCCAAGGTAGTTTTCCTTTGTTATTTTGAAAGTCAGTTGATAAAGCTTTTGCCTCAGGAGTTAATGCAAAACCAGATTTCTTTTTCTCTTCTTCTTGGCGCTTAAGCTCCTCTTCAATAATTTTTTGAATTGCTTTTTTAAGCCTTTCAGCTTCTTGTTGTTGCTTTTTAATTTCTTGAAGTAATTGTTTCTCCTTGTTTTTTAAATCGCGGTAAACATTTTGTTGCAGGCTTTTTTCGGTAAACAAAGTTGATGTAGCCGATTTCTCTTCTTGTAATAATTCTGACTTTTCTTTTCGGATGCTCTCTAAACCATCTCTTTTTTTATTTAGTTGCTCTTGTGTTCTTATGATTAAAGCAGCTTGGTTTGTTCGGTACTCTGCGTATTGTTGTAAATATTTTAATCTTCTAAATGCTTGATTTACATCTTGTGAACCTAAAATATAGATTAGTTTATCGTAGTTATTTTTTGTTTTAAAGGTGTTGTAAATCAACTTGGCATACTCATCTTTATAACGTTGTAAGTCAGCCTCTAGAGATTTAATTAACGATTCTGTTTTTTCAATTTCCTTTTCAACAAAGGTTAGCTCTCTTGCTATAGTATTGATTAAATCTTCGCGTTCATTTATTTTTGTGTTTAATAAAATGAGTTGGTTTAAGGAAGCTTTTTGGTTTTGTTGGGTTTCTTCAAGCAGTTTGTTTTTAAACTCAATTTCTGCAGCAATTTTCTTCTTTCTTTTTTCTAGCTCTTGGCGAGATTGTGTATGCCCCCCAAAAACAAATACTAAAGAGAATATGATAATTAAAAAAACCTTAAAATTTGATTGGTTCATATTTACTTGAAATAGAAAAAGGCATTTTTTTAGGAATATTGATTACCAAACCGCTGTAAGAAATTTCTCCCGTAACCTTTTCTTCGGCTTCTAAATTAATAATTGTTTCGTGAGGGAAAACCTCTCCTTCAATAGTTTTAAAATCATTGTAATAAACATCAAAAGATTGTTGGGATTCAAAATCTACAAAAGATTGTTTGGTAATTTTAAAAGAAATTGGGTCAATCCATGCACTATAAATACTTTCATCGTTTCCTTTGGCCTCTTCTTTTTCATAACTTTTTCGAAGTTTCCTCTTTTTTAACCCACTTAATAAATACACGCCATCATCAATAGATGCTACTAGCTTATCGTTATCTTCAAGGCTTAAGGAGTTTCCTAAAAGCATTGCTTGTAGTGTTTGGTAATTTAAATCAACCTCAAAGGTGTTGTTAATAAACTCATAATTTCCTTTAAAATAGGTGCCATCAATTCGATTTACCATTTTTACAGAATCGGGAGTTAAGACCACACGTGCTAATTCTACCCCAATTAAGGGGGTTATTGATAACCAAATCATTGAGTCGCGACGCATTCTAATGTTTGCTTTAAAACCTGTGTTTTTTTTCCCTTTTTCAAAGTCTATGCTTGCCTTTACCGAAAGCCAATCTGGTTTAAAAGACGCATTATCTACCGATTGTAAAAGCGTAGGTAGATTTTTTTTATTGGCAAGTTTTTTTCCTGATATTTTTTGCTGGCTTTTACAGCCAGAAAAAATAATAATAACTAAAATAAAAAGAAGGTTAAATCTATTCTTCATATAGGGTTCCACGCTCTATTTTTTCTTTTAAACCTTCAATAGAATTATCTTTTTCAAGGGCTTTATTCCAATTTTCCAATGCATTATTTTTTTCACCCAATTGATATAAAATATCACCATAGTGGTCTAATAATACCGCATTGTTTTTGCCACTGGCAGCAATTGCTTTTTCTTGGAATTTTTTAGCATCGGTGTAATTCTCCATTTTGAAAAGTATCCAAGCATAGGTATCTAAATACGAATCATTATCTGGCACAAGCTCATTACATTTTTTTGACATTTTTTCTGCTTTTTCCAAATCTTGACCTAGTACAGAAAGGTAGTAGCTGTAATTATTTAATATGTAAGCATTATTAGGTTCAATATCTAAGGCTTTTTGATAGTACTTAAAGGCTTCTTGGTGTTTTTGAACACTGTAATAAGCATCGCCTAAGTTTGAGAAAAACTGCATTTGTAAAACTGGATTATCAAAAACAAATTCTTTTCCTGTCTCAAAAGAGTTTATTGCCTTGTCAAACTCTTTCATTTGATAGTAAGCTACTCCATTAAAAAAATAAAAGCTCGGGAGGTTTGGAAATAACTCCATTGCTTCCTGACTGTTTTGTGCCATTGCCTTGTAGTCATCTTCTTCAGAGTTTATCATAAGCAATTGACTCCAAACTAAATACCTGCCCTTGTCCATGGTTAATACCTTATTGTACATTTCTTTAGCAGTTACTAAATCTCCTTTTCTGTATAGAAAATCGGCGTACATAGCATAACCCTTTGGGTCATCTGGATGGGTTTTTATATTTATATTATTTAATTCTAAAGCAAAGTCTAGACTTTCCTTTTCGTTTTCAGTTTTGTTGTAAAAATTAAGTAAGATTTTAATTTTTGAATCAATCTCTAAATTTGGGTTGGCAAAGGCATCTTTTAAGCTTTTTCGGCCTTCTTCTAAATTCCCAGCTCTTTCATAATATTCTGCTAAAGAGAGCTGAACATAAGGGTTATTTGGGTCTATTTCTTTAATTTTTTGATAAGCAGCTAAGGCTTTTTCAGGCTCATTATTGTTAAGGTATAATTCAGCTAACATTCCATAATACTGAACTTGTGAAGGGTATGCCGTTATTAATTTTTGTAATTCCAAAACGGCAGAGTCAATATCTTTTAGCTCTAAAAATATTTTTTGTTTTTGGGTGTTGATATTTTCCGAAACCCCATAAATTTTTTCTAATCCACTGTAAACCGAAAGTGCCTTCTTAAAGTCATTCTGCATAAGATATGTCGATGCCAATTCATAATAGTTTTCAATTGCTTCTGGGTTTTGTTCTATTAGTTTAGAATAAACCTTTACCGCGCCATCATAGTTTCTGGTTTTTTTATAATAATCGGCTAAGAGTAATAAATACCATTTATTATTTGGGTTTAATTCTGCAGCTTTTTCGGCAAACTGCAATGCTTCACTATAGTTTTTTTGAGATTCGCGAATCATGGCCAACTCAAACCATACTGTTGCACTATTTGGGTTAATCTGTAATGCTTTTTGAAATTTTTCAGACGCTTCTTCTCTGTTTCCAAGCATTTTTTCTTTGGTTGCAGCAAAAAAGAGTTCTTGAAATTTTATCTCTTCCCTTTCACTAATAGATAAAGCATCAGGTGTTTTTGCTTTTTCCTCGTTAACAAGTTTTTCTTTTGACTTGCAGCCAAAAAACAATAAAACGGATAGAAATAAAAGTGTTTTTAATATTTGCATTAAATTCCTTGGGTTGAGAAATCGCTTAAACTTAATTCATTGGCAACGCCATGCAATTGAACAGCATTACCAAGCATTGTGTTTGATAAATTTTGGTTTTTTATGATACAGCCTTCTTGTATTACAGCATTTTCAATTCTACTATTTTCAATTTTTGTTCCCTTTCCTAGAGAAACATGCGGGCCTACAACAGAGTTGGTAAGCTCTACGCCATCGCCAACGTAACACGGCTCAATGATTAAACTATTGTTTAGTTTAACATTTTTTGAGACTAATGTTTCTTTGTTTTTTTTGATTTCTAAAACCCTTTGGTTGGTATTTACTGTAGCGTTTTTATTTCCACAATCTAGCCACTCTTTAACCGTGCCCGGATAGAAGGTAGCTCCCTGCTCAGTCATGTTTCTTAACGCGTCAGGCAGTTGATACTCTCCACTTTTAATAATGCTGTTATCAATTAAGTATTTTAATTCTTTTTTGAGTCTTTCGCCATCTTTAAAATAGTAAATCCCTATCATGGCCAAATCAGAAATAAATGTTTCTGGCTTTTCAACATAGTCAACAATTATACCTTCATCGTTTAGTTGAACAACACCAAACTGGCTAGGGTCTTCAATTTGCTGAACCCAAAGAATTCCATCTTTTTCTTCATCTAAATGAAAGTCTGCTTTAAATAAAGTATCAGCAAAGGCAACAATGGTTTTCCCAGTGAGTGTTGCTTCGGCGCATAAAATAGCATGGGCTGTTCCTAATGCCTCATCTTGATAATAAATTTTTCCTTTTGCTCCTAAGTTTTCGGCAATTGATATTAGCTTTTCCTCAACAGCTTTTCCAAAACGACCAATAACAAAGCCTATTTCATCAATTTTTTCATCACAAACCTCAGCTAAGTCTTCGCAAAGTCTTTCTACAATAGGTTTACCAGCAATAGGAATTAATGGTTTAGGAATGGTAAGAGTATGAGGCCTCATTCGTTTTCCCATACCAGCCATTGGAACTATAATATTCATACTTTTTTTATTTAAGCCTGCAAATTTAACAGAAACCCCTGTTTTGCAGTATATTTAGTTTGATAATCAATGCTTTCCTGTTGAGCCGAAACCGCCTTCGCCTCTTTTGGTTTCTGAAAGCGTTTCTGTGGTCTCCCAAATTATTTGTTCATGCCTTGCAAAAACCAATTGAGCAACGCGCTCACCGCTTTCAATTTTAAACTCTTGGTTAGAGAGGTTCACCAAAATAACACCTACCTCACCCCTGTAATCCGCGTCTATGGTTCCGGGTGTGTTTAATACTGTTAGGCCATGTTTAAAAGCCAATCCACTTCTTGGTCTTACTTGGGCTTCAAAGCCTACCGGGATTTCTAAAAACAACCCAGTTTTTATTAAAGTTCTTTCTAAAGGCTTAAGCGTAATCGGATCTTTTATAAAAGCTCTAATATCAAGTCCAGCGGCATGCTCGGTACCATATTCAGGTAGGGCATTGTTACTTTTATTAATAATTTTTACGTTTAGTTTTTTGATTTCCATTGTTTAAAAGGTTTTTCAATTACAATTAGGGCAGATAAAACAACAAGCATAATTAGCCATTTAATAATTTCTTTAAGCCAAAATATTTCTAGATTTAAAAACAACCAAAATTGCCAAACAATGTAAGCTCCCATTAAATATCCAAAAACTCTTTTCAAATTATATTGAATTGGGAAGAACCTTTGGCCTAAAAAGTATGAAAGGACCACCATAGAAAAGTAACAAAACAAGGTTGTATAAGCAGACCCTAAATAGCCAATTTTAGGAATTAAAATGATGTTTAGGATTAAAGTAATTGCAGCACCAAAAACAGCTATAAACGCACCGTACATGGTTTTGTCTGTTAGTTTATACCAAATAGATTGATTGTAATAAATTCCTAAAAAAATATTTGCAAAAAGCAATATAGGAACAACTTTAAGACCTTCCCAATAAGCACTATTTGGGATAAAGTATTTTATATACTCTATGTTTAGCATTACACCAATAAAAATAAAAGCAACTACAGCTACAAAGTAGTTCATTACTTTGGCGTAAATGTTTTTGGCATTTTTCTCCTTTTCTTGTGCAAAAAAGAATGGTTCCGCAGCATATCGAAACGCTTGAATAAATAGGGTAATGATTATAGAAATTTTGTAGTTGGCTCCGTAAATTCCTAATTGACTCAATGTATCTTTTTCTCCAAAAGTGTCGAACAGTAATCGCTTTAATAAAATTCTATCGAGGGTTTCATTAATTATTCCAGCTAAGCCGGCTAATAGCAGCGGTATCCCAAACCACAGCATTTCTTTTAATATTTTTTTCTGTAGTTTTCCATGGCCTTTAAGCATGGTTGGCACTAGGGCTAAAAACTTGAAAACACTAGCAATTAAATTCGAAATAAAAACATAACCTACCCCAATCTCTGGATTAAAGGTGTGCTCCATTAGCCAGTTGGTTTGCCCTGATTTATGCATGGCCATGCAGTAACCAATAAAGTAAACATTTAGTCCAATATTTACTGCAACATTTAACAGGTTTACTCCTGCAAAGTGCATGGCTTTGTTTTGTTGTCGCAACTTTGCTAATGGAATTGAGCCCAATGCATCTAAGCCAACAATTATGGCAAACCATAAAACATACTCAGAGTTGTTTGGGTATTGCAACCAATTTGCAATAGGTTGTTTAAATGCCCAAGCCCATGTCATAAAACCAAAGCTGGTAATTGTTAAGCTAATTATAGCTGTTGAAAAAACGGAAGCTTTATTGCCTTCGTGTTTTGAGGAAAACCTAAAATAAGCCGTTTCCATTCCGTAGGTTAGTAGCACGACTAAAAACGCCACATAGGCATACATTTCTGTAATAATACCATATTGGTCTGTAGTAAACTGATCGGTATGCAGCGGGGTTAGTAGGTAGTTTAAAAACCTACCCACAATGCTACTAAGACCGTAAATAGCAGTTTGACCTAAAAGCTTTTTAATTGGATTCAATAGAAATATTTCACCGTAAAGGTGTTTTTTAATTACTTACCAATTTAGGGTTGTTTAAAGATTTGCTCACGAAGGTTTGTGAAAACAAAACTGCAGTTAAAAGGAAAGTTGGTGCATGAAAAAGTTGTTAATTTCCTGTAAAGTTGGGTTTTCGCTTATTTAAAAAAGCTGAGGTTCCTTCTTTAAAGTCTTCTGTCCCGAAGCAATTTCCAAACTCTTTTATTTCCGTATCGAAGCCATTGGTGCCACTTTGAAATCCAGCATTCACTGCAATAATTGCTTTCTCAATAGCTTTTGGCGAGTTTGGAATTATTTTTAATGCAATTTCTTCAGCTTTTTGTAACAACTCATCCTGAGGCACCACATAGTTTACCAAACCATAGCTCAAAGCTTCGTCAGCTTTCATCATGCCTGCGGTAAAAATCATTTCGTTTGCTTTTCCTCTACCTACTAATTGAGGCAGCCGTTGGGTGCCGCCATAACCTGGAATTACCCCGAGACTTACTTCAGGCAAACCCATTCTTGCATTTTCAGAAGCTACTCTTATATGGCAACTTAAAGCTAATTCTAACCCGCCACCGAGAGCAAACCCATTTACAGCTGCAATTACTGGTTTTGTGAAGTTTTCGATTACATCAAATAATTCTTGCTGACCGTTTCGGGCTAAGTCTCGGCCTTGTTGGTTACTGAAAGTGGCAAACTCTGAAATATCTGCTCCCGCCACAAAAGCTTTTGTGCCTGAGCCTGTTAATATTAAAACCCTTACTTCGGGGTTTCTTACTGCTTCAGAAAGTGCATTACCCAAATCAGAAATAGTTTCTCTGTTTAGGGCATTAAGCTTTTCGGGTCTGTTAATTGTTAGTGTGAGGATATTATTCTTTAGAATTGATAGGATATTTGACATGAAATTATTTTAGGACTAAGGTAATAGAATTTACTTTAGGCCTTCTGGAAAGCGATATAAAAAGTAGTTCCTATTTCTTCAGTAGATTCGAACCATATTTTACCATTTATTCCGTCTATAATGTTTTTTACCATTGCCAATCCAAGTCCCATTCCGGTTGTTTTTGTGGTAAAGTTTGGCATAAATAGATTTTCTTTTAATTGGTCTGGTATTCCCATACCGTTGTCCTTTAAAGAGATTAACCAAGTAGAACCTTGATTAATAATTTTTATTTCTATTTTACCGATTCTATCTTTTGGAATTGCTTGAAGGGCGTTTTTTGTGATGTTGTTAAATACCCTTAATAGCTCATTTTTATCTGCTAGTACGAAGGCTTCATCTGGCAAATCTTCAATAACAAAATTTAAAGTTTCGTTTGATTTTTTAAAAAGGTCAACAACTGTATCAATGGTTTCTTTAAGGCTTACTTTAGAAATTTCGGTTTTGGGCATTTTGGCAAAACTCGAAAACTCGTTGGCAATTTTTGTTAAAGTATCTATTTGCTCGGTCATTGTGGTTGTAAACCGCTGAAGCCTTGTACCGAAGTCAGAATCGTTGTTTTGCCATGTTCGTTCTAATTGTTGAACACTTAACTTCATGGGTGTAAGTGGGTTTTTTATTTCATGAGCAACTTGTTTTGCCATTTCGCGCCAAGCGGATTCTCTTTCGGTTTTTGCTAGTTTAATTGCACTTTCTTCAAGCTCAGAAACTTTTTTGTTATACTCAGAAACTAACAGGCCTATTTCGTCTTTTCCTTGCCATTGTAACGCTTCGTTTTTCTGATTAATTTCTATACTTTTTAATTTCTCACCTATTTTCCTTAATGATTTTGTAATGTATTGTGATAGGTAATATCCAAAAGCCAATGCAGGTATTAAAATAATAAGGTATAAAAGCGATAGGCGTTTTAAGAAGGAATAAGTTTCGTCTTGGGACGGCTCTAAGCTAAAAAAGTAAGGCAGGTTGATTATTGCTATTTTACCTCCGTCCAGGTTTCTTAAATAAGAATACACTGCTAAATGGTCTTCTTTACCTCTCATTTGGTCAATCAAAACTGACTCTTTACCATTATCTAATTCTTCGAGCACCTTTTTTGGAACTAGTTTTTCCATGCCGCTGTTTTCATACTCTATAAAATCAGAAGAGGTAATTAGGATTCCGTTTAAATCGAAAAGGTTGATGGTTAAAGCATGAATGTCGGAAAACTCATTGATTTTATCAATAAACGCTTTGGTATAAAATGGAAAAAAGTCTCCTTCTCTTTCTTGATGGAAGTAGTAATTGATTGAACTTAAAATTGCAGACTCTTTTCTTGAAAGCCTTTCTTTATGGTAGCTTTCGCTCTCCTCCATAAAGTTAAAATAGGTGGCAGCGCCGGTAATAATAAACGAAACCAGAATCAGGCTGATCATGCTTATGTAAATACGCCAACTTAAAGAAAGGTTAAACTTCATATTGCTGTAAAAATAAAAAACCCCAACATCTAATCGATATTGGGGTCTTTATCAAAAATTGTGACAAAAATTAAGCATCGTCTAGAGCGCTTGCTCCACTTACAATTTCTAAAATTTCATTAGTAATTGATGCTTGACGCGCTTTATTGTATGTTAGTTTTAAGTCTGAAAGTAAATCGCTAGCGTTATCTGTTGCCTTATGCATGGCAGTCATTCTAGCTCCGTGTTCAGCGGCATTACTATCTAAAACGGCCTTGTAAAACTGTGTTTTTAACGATTTTGGAATTAAATTTTCTACGATCTCTATTTTAGAAGGCTCAAATAAATAATCTGTGTTGTCTTTTTGAGAAGCTTCATCGCTTGGTTTTAGTATAGGCAACATTTGTTCTGTTTCCAAAACTTGTGTTGCTGCATTTTTAAACCTGTTATAAATCAAAACAACTTTATCAAACTTTTTAGCAGCGTATTCTTCCATAATTGCATTTGGAATTTCACTAGCCATTTTAAAATCTAGGTTATCAAATAAAGCGTGGTTGTCAGCTTTTAAAGTTGAGCCAGAAATTATGTTGTCTGATTTTTTATAGAAATCAAAAGCTTTTTTACCAACTGTTACAATCTTGTAATTTACTCCTGTTGTATCTTCTTTTATAATAGAACGTGCTTTTTTAATAACGTTTGCGTTAAATGCCCCACACAAACCTCTATTAGAAGTTACTAAAACCAATAACACATTTTTAACTTCTCGTTCTGCAGAAAAAACATTTTCTGAAGTATCTAAAGAAGAAGAAAGCCTGCCTAAAATTTCGGTTAACTTTTGTGCATACGGTCTCATTTGCACAATTCGGTTTTGTGCTTTTCTCAGCTTAGCAGCGCTCACCACCTTCATTGCTGAGGTAATTTGCATGGTTGAGTTTACCGATGTAATTCTGTTACGTACTTCCTTTAAGTTTGGCACGGCTAATTAGTTTAAGCAGTTTGATATTTCTCTGTTAAATCTGCAGCAACAGCCTCTAAAGTGTCGGTTACTGCGCCAGTTAGTTTACCCGCTTTTAATGTATCTAATACATCTTTATGTTGGGCCTCTAAAAAGTTTAAGTATTCTTCTTCAAAAGTTCTAACTTGATTTACAGGTATTTTTCTTAGTAAGCCTTTTGTTCCTAAGTATATGATTGCAATTTGTTTTTCTACAGTTAAAGGTGAACCTTCTGCTTGTTTTAAGATTTCAACATTTCTTGCACCTTTATCTAAAACACCTTTTGTTGCAGCATCTAAATCTGAACCAAATTTTGAGAAAGCTTCTAACTCACGATATTGAGCTTGGTCTAATTTAAGGGTACCAGCAACCTTCTTCATAGATTTAATTTGAGCCGCTCCACCAACACGGGATACTGAAATACCAACGTTAATTGCTGGTCTAACGCCCGAAAGAAATAAATCTGACTCTAAGAAAATCTGACCATCTGTAATAGAAATTACATTGGTTGGAATATAAGCAGAAACGTCACCTGCTTGGGTTTCGATAATCGGAAGCGCTGTAAGTGAACCTCCACCTTTAACTTTATCTTTTAAAGTTTCTGGCAAGTCATTCATCTGAGAAGCAATTTCATCATTATCAATAACTTTTGCAGCTCTTTCTAATAATCTTGAATGTAGGTAAAAAACGTCGCCTGGATATGCTTCACGGCCTGGAGGTCTTCTAAGTAATAAAGAAACCTCACGGTAAGCAACAGCTTGTTTTGATAAATCATCATAAACAATTAGTGCAGGTCTTCCGGTATCTCTAAAATACTCTCCAACTGCTACACCAGCAAATGGCGCATAAAACTGCATAGGAGCAGGATCTGAAGCATTAGCGGCAACAATTACAGTGTAATCTAGAGCGCCAGCATCCTCTAATTTTTTTACAATTTGTGCAACTGTTGAGGCTTTTTGTCCAATAGCAACATAAATACAATAAACAGTTTCGCCTCTATCGTAAAATTCTTTTTGGTTTATGATGGTATCTAAAGCAATTGTCGATTTTCCTGTTTGTCTATCGCCAATAAGTAACTCACGCTGACCTCTTCCAATTGGAATCATAGAGTCAATCGCTTTAATACCGGTTTGAAGTGGCTCGTTTACAGGTTGACGAAAAATTACACCAGGAGCTTTTCTTTCGAGTGGTAATTCTATTAACTCGCCTGTTACTGGGCCTTTACCATCAATAGGTTGACCTTGAGTATTAATTACCCTACCTAATAAACCTTCGCCTACAGGGATAGATGCAATTAATTTAGTTCTTTTAACTGAGTCACCTTCTCTAATATCTTTTGAACTATCTAAAAGTACAGCACCTACATTGTCTTCTTCAAGGTTAAGAGCAATACCTCTTGAACCATTTGAAAACTCAATAAGTTCACCATATTGAACATTAGATAATCCGTAAATACGGGCAATACCATCGCCCACTTGAAGCACAGTTCCAACTTCTTCTAGTTCAGCTTGAGATTTTACTCCTGAAAGTTGCTCTCTTAGGATGGCTGATACTTCTGATGGTTTAACTTCTGCCATAACTTGTTGTGTTTATAATTTTACGATATATGGATTGTGAGAAAATTCTCTTTTTAATTCGTTTAGCTTGGTCGAAATGCTTTCGTCAATTTGTTTGTCACCAACTTTAATTACAAAACCACCAATAATATCTTTATCGATTAACTCAGTAATTTCCAAATTGCCGGTTTCAATTGAGTGAACAATTCTTTTTATTTCTTTTTTGGTGTTTTCTGAAATTGCAGTAGCTGTTTTTATTTCTGCAGTAACAATATTTTTATGTTGTTTATATAATGTTATATAATCATTACAAATATCAGTTAAAGCACTTTCTCGTTTTTTAAGAATAACTATTTTTATGAAAGCCTCAGTTAATGCGTTAAGTTTTTTAGCAAAAATTTGAGAAAGAATCGCCGTTTTTTTGTCTTGTTTTATTACAGGACTTTTAAGGGCAACTCTTAACGCTCTATTTTCATTTAGGGTGCTTCGAATTAAAGTAATGTCTTTAAAAACTTCTTCAAGCACATTTTGCATTAAAGCTAGTTCAATTAAAGATTTGGCGTACCGAATTGAAGCCTTGTGACCTCTCATTTTAGTTAAGTTTAATTTCTTCTAAATAGGTTTTTACCAATTCTTCTTGTTTACCGTCCTCACTTAGATTTTTACGCATTATTTTTTCTGCGATTTCTAAAGAGAAAGAGGCAACCATTTGTTTTATTTCAATTAAAGCAGCTTGTTTTTGAGTGTGAATTTCTTCTCTTGCTTGAGAAATTAATTTTTCACCTTCAGCTTTAGCTTGATTTTTCGCATCTGAAACAATTTTATCTTTTGCTTCTTTTGCGGTTTTAAGGATTTGGTCTCTTTCGTTTCTTGCCTCCTTTAAAAGGTCTTGGTTTTTTGCTTGAAGCTCTTCTATTTCTCTTTTCGCTTTCTCTGCTGAAGACAAAGCATTTTCAATATTTTCTTCCCTTTCTTTAATGGCATTTAAAATAGGCTTCCAAGCATATTTTACCAATAAAAACAATAAGGTTAAGAAAATAAGCGATTGCCAAAAAAACAACCCAACCGAAAACTCATTAATTAATTTTTCCATTTTTTAAATTTTATTGAAAAGAAAAACAACTGCAACCAACCGTTGCAGTTGTTTTTAATAACATTGATTAAACTGCAAATAATGCAGCAAATCCAATACCTTCAATAAGCGCTGCTGCGATAAGCATTGCTGTTTGAATTTTGTTTGTAGCTTCTGGCTGTCTTGCAATAGCATCCATTGCTGAACCACCAATTCTACCGATACCGATACCGGCACCAATAACTACTAAACCCGCACCTACGATTGCTGGAATTTCCATACTATATAAAATTTAAAAATTACACATTTATAAAACATTAATGATGTTCGTGCTCTTCAACAGCAAAGCCAAAATACAAAGCAGATAACATTGTAAAAATGTACGCTTGTAAAAAAGCAACCAACAACTCAATAACTGATAAGAATAAGGTGAGCCCTAAAAAGGCACCTCTTGCAAACCAATTATTAAACACAAACAACAAACCGATTAAACTCATTAATACAATATGCCCGGCAGAAATATTTGCGTACAAACGTATCATTAAGGCAAAAGGCTTAATAAATACACCTAATAATTCAATAGGTGCTAAAATTATCTTCATTGGCACAGGAACGCCTGGCATCCAAAAAATATGTTTCCAATAGTTACCATTTGCGGTAAATTGGGTAATTAAAAAAGTCATTAAAGCAAGGGCAAGTGTTACTGCTATGTTTCCTGTTACGTTAATTCCAAGTGGCGTTAAACCTACAAGGTTTACAATCCAAATAAAGAAGAATATTGTTAATAAAAAGCCCATGTATTTTCTGGCGTGTTTTTCTCCAATATTAGGGATTGCTATTTCATCTCTTACAAAGATTACTAAAGGCTCAACAAACCTTCCGAATCCTTTTGGAATTGCATTTGCTTTGTATGACTTTGCCATACTTGAAAACAAAAAGAACATTAAGAAGGCAATAAACATTGCGCTAAAAACATTCTTAGTAATCGAAAAGTCTAGTGGCTTTTCATTAGTAATTTCGTGTTCTTCGTTATAATTAACTGTTCCTTCAGCATCTGTTTTGTAAATATGATCATGATTTAACATGTAAAAATTACCATCTACTTCGGCTATTTCATCACCATGATGAAATTTAGAAGAAAGAAAAACTTTTAAGCCACCATCTATTAAAATTATAGGTAGCGGAAACCCATAATGTGTGTTGGTTTGCTTGTCAGTAAAAAGGTGGAAATCATAACTATCTTTGATGTGGTGCTTAATGTCTTCCTTAATTTCTACTTTAAGGTCAGCATTTTCTGCTTCTCCTGTTTCAGAGCTACTTGCTGATAAGTTAAAGGTACAAACCCCAATAAATATAAGGGATAGAAGTAATGATTTTAATGTTTTTCCGTGCATGTTTATCACTGTCTAAAAGGCTTCTTAAAAGCGCTGCAAACGTAAGTATTTAAATTTAATTATTAACATCTTTTCAACTATTTTATTTGACCGTGAAAAGGCCTTTAAACATTAGCTTTTGTTTAATATTTTAATAAGAGATGTTGTTTCTAAAATGAGCGCAACGGCGTACGGAATAAAAAAGGATAAAAATTCTAATCTATTTAATTCAGCATCTTCTTTATAAACGGGATAAAAAATTAAAAAGAAGAAAGCAAACTTTAGCCCGCTGCTTCCCATAAAAATAAACCCTAAATAATTACTCTTTCTTTCTTTTAAAAAATTAATAATTAGAAATATAACGAAAGCTAACGCATAGTTTATAAGATAAGATTGAGGTAATAATAGTTTGGGGTTGTTAAGTCCCATATTTTGTAAAACAAAAAAGTGAATTGAAAATAGCAGGCCTAAGCCAATAGTTAGGATTAGCCCAAATCTTAATGTTTCTTTAAACATTAGTTTTTATCGTTATACTTTTTTAACTCTTGTAAAACAGAATAAAGGGAAAGCCCTACAGCTAGTAATGTAAAAAGGATGGTAAACCATTTTTTATCATGGGGATATTTTGCATCGAGCCATTTCCCAAAATATGCTCCCAAAAAAATAGTAGCTCCCATTTGGATTCCAATACCTGAAAAACGAGCAATGTTTTTTAGGTTGCTTTCTTTCGGTTTTTTTGGGTTAGGAGTTTTGTTCATTGTTGCTTAAATACCTTGTAGGATTAAGCCTGTTTTTCTTTGCGTTGATTTTTGTTATCAATTGAGATATCTTTTATTACTGCTCCCATAGAACATGAACCTGTAAAGGTTGCTCCTGGCTCTATTGAAAGCTTTCCTGTAATAATATCTCCATTAATAGAGGCAGATGTTTGCATAGAAAGCAACTCTTTAACAGTAATCTTTCCTTTAATTCCGCCTGAGATGTTGGCATTTTGACAAATTATGTCTCCTTCAATGGTACCCGTTCCTCCAATAACAACCTTGCCAGTTGATTTGAGTGTGCCAACCAATACTCCGTCTATTCTTATATCTCCATTCGTTTCAACATCTCCTGTTATTGAAGTGCCTTTAGCAATATGGTTTCTTGCAAACGAATCAGCATCGTTGGTTTTTCCCATTGTTTTTTTGTTCGAGTTAAACATCGGATAATTTTTGGCAAAAGTAACTAAACCAATTAATTATGATTTAATTGGTCTCGTCAAGATAAGATTTTGAGAAAAAGTCTAAATATTCTTGGGTGTCTTTTTTCTGAAAGTAAATAGGATAGTTTTCAAAAGAAATCACAAAAAAATCGTAGCTTTTTTCATTAATATCTTTTAAATATGTTTGATTTTTTAAAAATGCATTGTAATAATCCAATGCCTTTTTAGCGTCGTCAAAGCTTTTAACTGATACCATTTGATTTTCCTTATCGATAAAAATAGCATTAATTGTAAGGTTACTTGTTTTAAAGTATTGGGTATTAAAATTAGATATAGAAGCTTTGGTTTTATCCATATCTGCATCTAAATTGGGTACAATTAAAACAGCAGTGTGTTTGGTGTCTTTGTTTATGGCATATCCTTTTTTCAATAACTCTTCTTCTTCTGCTCTTTTTTTAGCTTCAACTTGCGATTTTTTCCAATAACTTAAAATTTCTGCTGCTTCTTGTCCTTCTGGTTTACTACCAAAATTTTTGCTTAAGCTTTCAAGTTCTGCAATAAAAGTTTCTTTATCGCCCATCATTCCTTTAGCTTGCGCTTTTAATAAGAGAAACTTGGGCTCTAAATCATTCTTAGGAAATTTAGTATCGCTTTCTTCACAATTTGTAACGCATGCTTTGTAATACCCTCTTTTGTAATACCCATAAGTTTTTTGGTAATATTCAACTAACTCTTCTCGTTCTTTATTTTCTTCTTTAAAATAATCAGGATTATTAATCAGCTTTGCGTAGTCTGAGTTGGGGTAATTATTAAGAATTAAGTTTTTATAATAATCTGCCTTTGAGGTATTTCCTTCTGTTGAATGCAATCTATAAAGTCTGTAATAAGAAACTAAATGATGGTCGCTGGTATCAAATTTTTGCACCAAAGTTTCTAAGGTTTCAATTGATTTTATATTGTCTTCTAGTTGGTCTTTATAAATTACGCCTAAATCATAATAAGCTTGATGTAGTTTTTTGTTAGAGGATGCTAATTGTTCATCTGAAAAAGGAATTGCTTGCTTGTAATAATCTACAGTTGTGGGGTCGTTTGTTTTTGTAGAGTCTCCATCTGTAGCGGCTTCATTTTCTACAAAAATATCATCAAAGCTCCCTGCGGACTCTTTGTTTGAACGCCTCCAATTATCCTCATTTTTACGAGTTCCCCAAACCCGTTTAAATTCATTTGCTCCAAAACTTATTGCAGTAGGGTTGTAAAAATACCACTTTCCATTCCCCTCGTCGGCTAATGAATTGTATTGGCTATTTCCTTCATTTCCAAAACCTGATGCCTCTCTTTCAAATTCTCTATCCTTCCGCTCTTTCTCTCTTTCAAAATCATCAATAGCATCAAAAATTAGGTTTTCTAGTTCTTTGTCAGAAAGTTGGGTGAGCGCCTGAAGACTATCTTCCTCTTCAATTATTTTTATGTTTTTAACTAGGTCGGTTAAGCTAGTACTAATTTTTACGATTTTATCAAAATCTGGATGGTCTGTGCTGAGGTAGGTTTTTGTTGAGTCGTAATATTTTTGAGCTGATTCATAGCTTAATTTCTCAAAATATATTTGAGCAAGTTTGTAAAATGATAACCCTTTCTGTTCTTTGTTGTCAGTACTCGATTTTGCAGATAATTTTAGTGCCTCGATGGCCCTTTCCTCCTGGCCTTTTTTAAGGTAAACCTCAGCAAGTGCAAAATATATTTGGTCAAAATAATCTAGATTTTTATCATCATTAAGCATTTTATTTAAAAGCTCAATAATTTCACTCCCTGCTCCTTCATCAGCACTAAAAGCAGTAGCTAAGCTTATTTTGGCGTAAAATTCCATTTCATAAGGCGGGTGACTTTTTATTACCTCTTTATAGAAACCGATAGCCAAGCTTGCATCTCCTTCCAGTTGGTATAGTTGCGCTAAAATGTAGAGTAATCTAATTCGAACACTTTTCTTTTTGGTGAGTGTAATGGCTTGTTTGATTTCTGGTATTGCCATTTCATAATTTTCTAATTGCATGAAGTAATAAGCAGTAACAAGACTTTTTTCTTCAATGTATTCAGATGGAAATGACCTTTCACTTTCTAAAATGGTAAGGATTCTCTCTGCTTCAGAAAATCTTTCGTTTTGAATATGAGTTTTAACCATCCAAAGAAGCGCATCATATTTTATGGGTTTTCTCTTGTATTCTTTTGCTACATACTCAAAAAAGCTTTTGGCCTCGCCGTATTCCCTTTTATAAAAATTAGCCATTCCTATACCCATGTAAGTATCGTCTATCCAATTACAATATTCTTTGCCACCAATGCTCATGGAGTGCATTTCAATCACCCGAGAAAACTTTTCTATAGCAGCATCCATGTCAGGTGCTAAGCTTAGGGCCTCTTCTTCCGAA
>Ga0222664_1000216_pt1 | contig 42267 bp, 37 predicted proteins | sample AntAcemetagen604_FD_181147 | JGI IMG/M metagenome (GOLD analysis project Ga0222664, IMG submission 181147) | Saline water microbial communities from Ace Lake, Antarctica - #604 | ecosystem: Environmental > Aquatic > Non-marine Saline and Alkaline > Saline | place: Antarctica: Ace Lake... | reverse complement strand
GTGGTAGCTCGAATTCTGGAACAAAGCTTGAATTCAGAAATTGTATGAAGTCCCACGTGGGAAATGCCGCTGCCTGATTGCGCTAGCATTCACGAATGCCGCGAGCCCTCGTTACAGGTCCCACCTCTGGAATTGGCAAAGAATTCACACGAACTTTGGCAGGTCAAGGACACGATCTTGTCCTGGTCAGTCGTGATCAAGTCCGACTAGATGAGTTGTCGCAGGAACTCCAAAACGAGTTTGGTGTTGACGTTCGTACAATCAGTGCTGATCTGACCAACCGATCAGACATCACTGCCATTGCAGAGGTCATTCGCAACGATAGTTTCGATGTCCTTGTGAACAATGCTGGATTTGGAGTTAAAGGCGCTTTCCTGGACACCAACGTGGATCAAGAGCAGGCAATGCTGGACATCTTGATTACGGCAGTAATGCAACTAAGCCACGCAGCGCTTCCGGGCATGGTGAATCGTGGGCGAGGTTACATATTCAATGTCAGTAGTGTCGCAGGGTGGATAACCGGCGGAACCTATTCGGCGGCAAAGGCATGGGTAACTGTTTTCACCGAAGGGTTGGGTGTTGAACTCGCAGGAACGGGCGTTAGGCCAATTGCTGTCTGCCCCGGTTTTACCCACACAGAGTTCCATGAGCGTGCCGGCATGGACATGGACTCAGTGTCAGACTGGATGTGGCTCGACGTGGATCAAGTTGTTAGCCAAGCAATGCGAGATGCCAAATCTGGCAAAATAATCAGTGTCGCCGGACCCCAATACAAAGCACTTACCTCGCTGTTGCGCGTATTGCCAAGGCCGTTGGTTCGAAGGGCCTCGGGTGCACGGCAAACATCTTCTCGTTTCGCTCGAGGAGACCTCTAGTCCAAGGCGCGTATCGGCAGATCTCCAATTTGCAGTGGACCTATTTGCAGTGGGTTCCTAATCGGTTTCACCCCACCACCGTTGCGCCTCGAGCGTCAACAATCGGAATTATTGGGCTCGTTTTGCTTTCCACTGCTGTTGTGGGAACCCTGGCAAGTGACTCCTGAGCAGACGTTTTTTCCTGCACCGGGAAGAAAATGGGCCCCCTTGCGGATTCGAACCGCAGACTTCCTCATTACAAGTGAGGCACTCTGGCCAGCTGAGTTAAGGGGGCGTAAGGCTGTCATAACTTAGCGCAAGGCTTTTCCCCTGTTTCCGCCGGCGTGAGAGACTCGAGGATTTTACTTAAAGGACGTGATTTCACGAGGAAGCCCGACCCTTCTTGGGCCGGGCTTCCTATGTGAAATGCAGTGATGTCAGATCACTCAATATTGATGCACGTTAGCTAATAGAACCGCCGGTGCCTTCAAGCCACATATTGACCGTGTCTTTGTTGGCGTCGATCCACTTCTGAGCGGCTTCGTCGGGGGTCATGCCGCCTTCAATGTCGGCTGCGACCGCGTTCTGGTCCGCGTTCGTCCACGTGAAGTTTTTAACCAACGTGGCGAAAGGTGATCCGGAGTCCAACAACGTTGTGGTTGCTAGTTTCATGAGCGGAGTTTCGGGGTAGTCCGTCAGGCCGCTTGCCTCCTCGGGGCTTGCCCAGTCACTGGCCGGGAAGTTGACGCGAGCCAGTGGAACCTGAGCCAGGAAGTTCTGTGGCTCATAGAAGTAACCCAGGGCGGCTGTCTTATTCTCTGATGCTTGGGTAAACAGCTCGATAAGGGCAGCTTCTGAACCAGTGGAAACCACCTGGAAATTTAGATCATTGGCTTCAATGAGTTTTTCACCAATCGTGGTGTATCCGGGAGGCCCTTCATACCAGGCACCTTTGTCGCCGGTTTCTGGGCTTGTAAAGAGATCCGCATACTTGTTGAGGTTTGTACCGTCGGTGATGTCCGGGTATTCGTCGGCCATCCACTGGGGAACGAACATTCCGATCAAGCCGATGTTGCCGTTTGTGCCAACTTCCTGAATAGCGCCCCGATCAATCCACTCCTGCCAGCGACCGCCGCCCCAGTCTTCAATGATGAGGTCGATTGATCCAGCTTCCATGGCATCGTAGGAAACGGCAGCTTCTTCGAGCTGAGTTTGCTCAATTGTGCAACCGAGAGCCTCGCGGGCTACGTCAGTGACAACCTGCGCAGAGGCGGTGTAACCAACCCAACCGTGCATGGCAACTGCCCAATCGCCGCAATCGGCCACAGTCTCTGTGGACTCTGTGGTTTCTTCGGTTGCACTGGTTTCTTCACTTGTCGCAGTTTCCGGTGCGGCTTCCTCGTTGACACTGTCGCCACAACCAGCGAGCACTAGGCCGGTAACGGCCAATAATGACACTGCAGCTATAGGCGTTTTGAGGTTTCTCCTCATGTGGTTCACCCTTCTGTAGGTATCAGCCGCCCACGTTGGGTGGCCGAAATTGCTAACTTCGTTTCGAACTGGCGTGCGCTATCCGATCCATCACGATTCCAAGAATAACGATGGCTAAACCCGCGGCCAGTCCTTTTCCTTGGAGTTCAGGTTTTGATGCGCCTTGGAGGACTAGGTATCCCAGACCTCCTGCGCCAACAAGACCACCAATGACAACCACTGCTAACACGAATATTAAACCTTGATTCATGCCAAGAAGTAGGGACTTTCGTGATGCTGGAAGTTGCACTTTCATAACAACTTGCGAGGTACTTGACCCGGACGAGATTGCGGACTCCACCATTTCCTTGGGAACACCGCGAACACCGTCCGCGATAATTCGAACGACAATCGGTGAGGCGTAGAACACCCCGCATACGATTGCCGCGAATCGGGTTGGACCGAAAAGGGCCAATACTGGGACGAGATACACGAAGGCGGGCAGTGTTTGTCCGGCGTCGAGGAAGGGCTTGAGGACTTGCTCAACCTTAGAACTCCTCCCTGCCGCGACACCAAGAATGACACCGATCAGCATGACGATCGAGGTCGCGATGAGGACCTGTGTCAACGTGATCATGGTGTCGTTCCACAATCCGATCCAGACAATGAGTAGGAGCAACACGGCGGACAGGATTGCTACCGATCGCCCACCAATAATGGCCGCTAAGAGTGAAATCATGATGATCGTGAGATACCAGGGCGCGTCTGCGAGCAAGTATTCAATGGGGTTGAGAATATTGAGCGTAAAGACTTCATTGAAACTCGTGGTCAGGAAATAGAACGTGGTGGTGAACCATTCGGTGAAGGAGTCAACCCATCCACCAATCTCGTCACGGAAATCCAAAGAGGCGGGGAAGACCGCGGCCCATAATTGCTGACGAGAGAGCATGATCGCCAGCACGGTTACTATTCCCGCGACAGCGAGAGAAACCCGGCGATAGAGCAGCGCTTGACCGGTTGGTGGGATTTGATCGCTGCGCACCACTGCGGCCGTTGTAGAGCGATCGAGCATGATTGCAAGCAGGACGACTGCCAGACCCGCAGTCACACCGTCGCCGATATTGCGAATGGATAGTGCTCGAATAACGGGTTCACCCAGACCGGGTGCTCCAATCAGAGCGGCAATTACCACGAATGATAGTGCGGCCAAGGTCGTTTGGTTGACACCCAAAATAATGGTTCGCTTGGCCATGGGTAGCTGAACTTTGCGGAGTTTTTGCCAGCGGGTGGACCCCATGGAGTCGGCCGCCTCGAGTGGTCCTTTTTGTAGGTTGCGAATTGCGTAGGCGGTGATCCGGATTCCAATCGGAATGCTGTAAATCATGGTCGCGATTGTTGAAGCGGCAACCCCGATAAGAAAGACCAATGCTAATGGCGCGAGGTAGACCAAGGTGGGAGTGATCTGGGCAAGGTCCAGAATGGGCCGAAGGAAAGACATCACTCGGTCGTTGAGCCCAGCCCAGACACCGAGCGGCATCGCGATTGCCAGGGAGAGGAACACTGCTCCCATGGTGAGTGCGAGGGTGTCCATGGCATAGGTCCACATGCCAAGAACTCCGCAACTGAAAACCAAGGCCATGGCGACAAGTGCCATGCGCCAATTGGACGTCGCAAAAACAATCAGGCCGATAATGGCCAACACACCCAGCCAGCCGATGATCGGGATCACTGCACCAGGGGCGGGGTCTGAAATAACCGAGCGAATCGCATCGATGAAAATCTCTATCGCCTGGCGGAACGGATTCAGAACATAAACAAATATTGGGTTCTCAGCGCGCGCTCCCCGGATACCCGAGGCCACTTCGCCGAGGAACTCGGTCGTTGGTGTGTCCTGTGAGTTACCAAGATCAAGAGTATGAACGCCTTTAAGAAATCGAGCCAAGGCAAACCACACAACGATCAAGCCAACAATAGCGACCCACTTGCGGCGAAGGATTTCAGGAACATGTTCCTCGGCCCAAACCTTCATCCCTTAAGTTCCTCGTCAACGTCCTCGGCGAAAACGGTCAAAAGTTCTTCGCGGCCGACATACCCGATGATTTGGCCGTTCTTAATCACGCCGATGGGATCAGGCTCACTCATGATTCGGTGCATCACGCTTCGAACAATGACGTCGTATGGCAAGGGGGAAGCCTCGCTCGCGACATGTGCCCCGAGTGGCTTGGCAATATCCGCGAGCCGAAGAATGTGCGCCTTGGGAATGTCGTTCGTAAAGTCGGCAACGTAGCTGTCGGCGGGGTGCAGGACTAGCTCGGTGGGAGTTCCCACCTGCACCATGACGCCGTCGCGCATGATCGCAATCCGATCGCCGATCCGCATTGCTTCTGCAAGGTCATGGGTAATGAAAACCATGGTGGTTTTCAGATCCTGGTGGAGTCGCACAATTTCATTTTGCATATCGCGTCTGATCAGCGGGTCAAGGGCGCTAAAAGGTTCGTCTAAGAACATGACCTCTGGGTTTACCGCCAGGGCTCGAGCCAGACCGACCCGCTGTTGCATTCCACCGGAAAGCTGCTCGGGGTAATGATTGGCGTACCCGGTAAGCCCCACGAGTTCAATGACTTCGTTTGCGCGGGCGTGTCGTTTTTCCTTCTTGGCGCCGTTGACTTCAAGCGAGTAGGCAATATTGTCAATAATCGTCCGGTGCGGGAGCAGACCAAAGTGTTGGAAGACCATGGAAAATTTGGTTCGCCGCAGTTCGCGCAGACGACTCTTTGATGCCTGTAAAACATTTTCACCTTCAATGAAAACTTCTCCCGCTGTCGGCTCGATCAAACGAGTCAAACATCGCACAAGTGTTGACTTACCCGAACCGGAAAGACCCATGACGACAAAGACTTCACCGTCGGCAACATCAAAGGAAACATCGTTAACGGCCGCGACACATCCGGTCTGCTCCAATAGTTCGGGTCTACTTAATTGTGCCTTTGGTGTGCCAATAATGGAATTGGGATTAGGTCCAAAGACCTTCCATAGATTGCGAACAGAAATCGCTGGATCAGATGAACTGACGCTCGCAATGCTGCTGTTGCTCTCGCTGCTTTGCGTCGAGATGGTCATAAGCGCTCCCTATTCACGATGATTTACCCACGAACTACTCACTTTCACCGATCAGTGTTTATGTCCCACATGCGATGCAGACTTTAACCAAGTTTGGGCCTTTTAGTGTCGGAAAAAGTGAATTGATCATGGAGTGAGGCCCCCCGCAATTGCGGGGGGCCTCACTCGTTCGGTGGTTTGGGTTACAGCGCGTGTGATTACGGAGCGAAGGGAAGCAGCACACCGTTGATTCCGTGGGCGACCTGCTTATTGCCCTTGTTGATGTCAACCTGATCCAAGTTAACGCGTGGATTAGCAATTTTCTTAGCCTTGTCAATCAGAATAATGTTTGGCTTCTTTGTGACCTTGACTTTGATGGTCTTGTTCATGTCGGCACTCTTGAGCTTTGCGCCATTGGCCTTCAGCGCATCCCCAGAAAGAATCGGGCCCCCTGGGACCACGTGGTAGAGCAGAACCTGCTCGACGGTGTCAACACCAAGGCCTGCGACTGCTTTGAACGCTGCGGCCTCGGTCTTGATCTTCTTTCCGGTCAAGGTCGAGGCAAGATTAATAAATGCCTGATCTGTTGGCGCGAAGACAGTTAGGGCGACGGAGCCGTCAGCGAGAAGTTTCACGTTGCTGTCGGGCTTGGCGGCAAGTACGGTCTCTGCCGCGCGGGTGAGAATATCGAAGTCAGTGAAGTCCTTATCAAACTTGGACTGACCGACCTTGAGCACACTTGCCAGCGAGGTGTCGCCGTCAGCTGCCTGGGCGGTGGGTGCGATTACTGCTGCTCCGAGAAGTGCTGCGGCACCGATCGTGGCTACTCGCTTGAAAGTTGTACGCATGGTCTTACTCCTTAAGTTAAGCCGCACTTGGTGCGCGGTGTTATTCCCATTACCGGTCAAAGCAACACTTTGGATGCATGAAATGAAAAAAGCTTTCCTTATGAATTTGCTGTCAAGTCATGTGGGAGAGTTCGTGCATGACTTTGCGGCGACCTGCGATTGCTCTGACCTGTTACTCGGAGCCCGCGAAGTGGGGGGCGTGGAGTGTTCCGGCGGCGTTGATTCCGCAGTGGTACTTAGATCTGTTTCGGGCAGCGGGAGCGGAAGTGGTGCTGTTACCGCCAGGGGCGACCGCCGAGAGCCTAAGTCGCTTTGATGGTTTAGCAATTGTTGGGGGTGCTGACATTGACCCTGCTCGTTACAACGAAGAAGCCCACGAGAGCGTCGACCTGCCTCGCGCGGACCGGGACCAAACCGAATTTGATCTCTATGCACGTGCTCGTGAGTTGGGCATGCCGGTGTTTGGTATTTGTCGCGGTTTACAAGTTATGGCGATCGCGCACGGTGGCTCATTAATTCAAAACCTTCCCGATGAACCTGGAACAATTATTCACCGTGAGCGCCCAGGTGAGTTTGTGGACCACCGTGCTCGATTCGAGCAGGGGAGCAGATTGGCTGAGCTTTATGGCACCGATTCGGTAGCCGTAAATTCCTCGCACCACCAGGCTGTTCGCAGTGCAGGAGATCTCACCGTGACCGGTCGAGCATCCGATGAAACCGTGGAAGCTTGCGAAGACCCGAGTCAAGATTTTTGTGTTGGTGTGCAGTGGCACCCGGAGCACCCCGATCGGCGCGAAGCTGATCTCCCACTCGCGAAGAGTTTTGTTGGGGCAGCCGTAAGGTACGCCCATGCAGACTAAACGACCACTTCCCGCGATGCTTGTCGCAGCTTTAATTAGCCTTGCGCTGGGTTACGTAGTACTCGAAGCTGTCAATGCTGGCATTGCCTTTGTCTGGGAAACTGTTCCGGAAAATTGGGACATCACACCTGTCTGGTACGTGATCGGTGTATTACTCATTGCTGCAGTGCTCGTGTACGTCGTACGTAAATATGTCGGTGACACGGGCCACTCACCACTCGGTGGAATCAAAGTCAGTCCCCTGAGTCCAAAGGAATATGTTGGAGCGATCCTTGCGATCCTTGCCTCACTTTGGGGTGGAATCGTTCTTGGCCCGGAAGTCGCACTCGTTGCAACCGGGTCTGTGATTGGTGGCCTGGCTGCCAAATTCTTCAAAATTACTGACGCGAAAGATGTGAAGAAGGTTGTTGGTCTTGGAGCACTCGGCGGCATCCTCGCGTTGTTCGTGGGACCGATCCTTAGCGGAAATATGCAATTGGGCAGCACACCAACCGCGATTGAAGTCGATCAACTCGGCTGGGCGATTCTGGTTGCGATTATTGCAACATTAGCCGTCACCATCGCTCGACTAATTGCTGCACTTCTGGCGCGCGCAACGGGTGAAGGCCCGCACCTACCCATCTTGATCGGGGCTGCACTCGTTATCGCAGCGACCGCCTTGATCATGCAAGCATGGACAGGTGAAGGTGTTATTTACATCACGACCTCGGGTGAGGAACTGATCACCGAACTGCCCACACTTACTTCGGCTAGCACTGTGGCTGCAATTATCCTGCTCAAAACGATTGCTTATGCAGTCTCCCTTGGTGCAGGTTTCCGCGGTGGCCCGTTCTTCCCGGCCATGTTTATTGGAGCAGCATCTGGTCTGCTGGTTGCACTCTTGATCGGTGACGGTCCGTCAATACCCGCCGCAATTGTTGTTGGTGTAATCGCATCGGTGATTGCAACAGCTCCCATGAAGTGGCCAATAGTGATCGCACTCGGTGTCGCACTTGGTTTCCTCATGGGAACGTGGACGTTGGTTCCGGCCGCACTGTTAGGTGCAATCGTTGCTCGACTAATTCCGCGGTGGGGCGACCGTGTAGCAACAACGACTCACGCGTTATAGCGGTGTGACGTACGCCCCGGCGATTCCACCGTCGACCAAGAAGTTGGATGCGGTCATGAACGAGGAATCATCGCTGGCCAGGAATGCAACAGCGGCAGCGATCTCTTCGGGTTCACCAAAACGGCCAAGGGGAATGTGGACGAGCCGTCGGGCTGCACGTTCTGGGTCTTTGGCAAAGAGCTCCATGAGCAGCGGGGTATTCACTGGGCCAGGTGAGAGTGCATTGACGCGAATTCCTTCGCGGGCAAATTGCACACCGAGTTCGCGTGACATGGCAAGGACGCCACCCTTTGATGCGGTGTAAGAGATTTGTGAGGTTGCTGCGGCCATGGTGGCAACGAAGGAAGCCGTATTAATGATCGAGCCTTTACCCTGTTCGAGCATGATCGGGATGACTGTTTTGCAACACAGGAACACCGAAGTCAGGTTCACTTCTTGCACTCGGCGCCAAGCGTCAATGTCGGTATCTAGGATCGAGTCGTCGTCTGGTGGAGAGATGCCAGCATTGTTGAATGCAACATCAACGCTGCCGTAGGTGGACTTTGCCGTGTCAAAAAGGTTGGTGACCTGCTCGGCGTTTGTGACATCAGTTTCGATAAAGAGTCCACCGACCGCCAATGCCGCGGCAGTGCCGGCAACTGGATCAAGGTCACCAATAACCACATGGGAGCCCTCGTCGGCTAACCGTTTTGCGGTTGCGAGACCAATTCCGCTGGCACCTCCGGTGATTACGGAGACGCGACCTTCAAGACGACGACACTTGCTGTCCATGGTGAACCTTTCTAGTTGTCCGTGTTAATGAATATGTTTTTTACTTCGGTGAATGAGTCGAGAGCATCGGGTCCGAGTTCGCGGCCGATTCCAGATTTTTTGTAACCGCCAAATGGTGTCCAGTAGCGAACACTGGAGTGAGAGTTGACAGACAGGTTGCCGGCCTCGATTGCGCGCGAAACCCGGATTGCTTTACCGAGGTTTTCAGTCCAGATCGAACCGGAGAGACCGTATTTCGAATCGTTAGCCAATCGAATTGCATCTGCTTCGTCGGTGAATGTGCTGACCACGACAACAGGCCCGAAGACTTCTTCTTGAAAAGCACGGTCCTTTGTCGTGACCGGCGTAAGTACTGTTGGGGGGAACCAGAAACCAGCACCCGTTGGGCAACTTCCTTGGAAAGCAATTGGTGCACCGTCTGGGACGAAAGATGCAACACGGTCTAGTTGGTTTCGCGAGATAAGCGGACCCATATCGGTTCCGTCAAGGTTGGGGTCGCCGACGACAACCTTTTTAACCGCGGACTCAAAAAGTTCCATGAACTTTTCGTAGACATCCTCTTGGACTAGAATACGTGAACGAGCGCAGCAATCTTGGCCAGAGTTGTCAAAGACTGCGGTAGGTGCTGCAGCAGCTGCCTTCTCCAAATCAGAATCAGCAAAGATCACGTTTGCACTCTTGCCACCAAGTTCAAGGGTCACGCGCTTCATGTGTTTCGCGGCGCCGGCCATGATCTTCTCGCCAACGGCGCTACTCCCGGTAAAGACAACCTTTCGCACGAGTGGGTGGGTGACAAAGCGTTCTCCAACCACGGGACCGTCTCCGGGAATAATGGTGAACACGCCTTCAGGAATTCCGGCTTCGAGTGCGAGTTCGCCCAGGCGGATAGCGGTCAGGGGGGTGAGCTCGGCTGGTTTGACAACTACCGTGCAACCGGCAGCGAGCGCGGGGGAAAAACCCCAGCTCGCGGTGGGCATCGGAAAATTCCACGGAACAATTACGCCGACAACTCCAATTGGCTCTTTGAAAGTAATGTCGATCCCACCAGGAACGGGAATCTGTTGACCAAGCAAACGTTCGGGCGAACCCGAGTAGTAGGCCAAGACATTTGCCACGTTATTGGCTTCCCAGCGTGCGTTGCCGATTGTGTGACCGGCGTTAGCCACCTCAAGGAGTGCAAGTTCCTCGTTGTGTTCGCGAACAACGTCTGAGAACCGTCGAAGCAGATTGGCCCGATCACCCGGTGCCACGTCACGCCAACTCGCAAACGCTTTGTGCGCCTTGGCAATTGCCGCGTCAGTGCTTTCCACGTCATGGAAGTGAACACTGGCAATCACCTGTTCGGTTGCCGGGTTGATTACTTCGTACATCTATTCTCCTGAGTCGGGGGAAGACTGATGTTGTAGCTACATTCTTTCAAAGGACCGAACGCGCTCCCAATCTGTGACGCTTCGACCGAAGTCTGCGATCTCAACTCGGGCCATGTTCGAGTAGTGGTCTTGAACTTCTTGGCCGAAGGTTTCGGTGATCCAGGTCGAGTCTTCCCAGTTGCGAAGGGATTCGTTCATACTGGTTGCGACTCGTTCTGCATCACTGTCGTAGGCGTTACCGGTTTCGGGCGCTTCGAGGGTGAGGTTGTTTTTGATTCCGTCGAGCCCGGCAGCGATCATTCCAGCAACTGCAAGATACGGATTTACGTCTCCACCAGGCAGTCGGTTTTCAATGCGCAACCCGGCACCGTGGCCCACTAGCCGGAACGCGCACGTGCGATTGTCCTTACCCCAGCGAATCGCGGTCGGAGCAAATGAGCCAGCAACATAACGTTTATAGGAGTTGATTTGCGGGGCGAACAGCAGCGTGAGTTCTTGTGCGTGCGCGAGTTGCCCGGCAATAAATGACCTGCCCAATGCGGAGAGACCTTGCTCGGTGTCACTTGAATCAGCCATCACCATGGAACCGTCGGTCCCGCGCAGCGATAAGTGAATGTGACATGAGTTTCCTTCGCGCTCATTGAACTTCGCCATGAAAGTAAGTGCTTGCCCAGCTTGAGCTGCGATTTCTTTCGCACCGTTTTTATAAATACTGTGATTGTCGCACGTGCGCAGCGCCTCTTGGTATTTGAAAGTGATTTCGTGCTGACCAAAATTGCACTCGCCCTTGACTGCTTCAACGATCATGCCCGCGCCGGTCATGCCCTGGCGAATTTTTTGAAGTAGCGGCTCAACGCGAGCCCCACCGAGCATGGAGTAATCCACGTTATACAAATTTGACGGAGTCAGATCGCGGTAGCCAGCTGTCTGGGCGGCTTCATAGGTGTCATTAAATACAATGAATTCGAGCTCGGTACCGACGAAAGCTTCATACCCTGCTTCCCGAGCCAACTCGAGTTGTCGCTTGAGCACCTGCCGGGGTGAAGGTGCGACCGGTTCACCCTCGGTTGTTTCCAGATCACTGAGTACACCCACTGTTTTGGACATCCAGGGAATGCGGTGCAGGGAACCCAGATCCGGCTTCATGACCATGTCGCCGTAGCCGCTCTCCCACGAACTCATGGCGTACCCGTCAACCGTGTTCATGTCTACGTCAACGGCCATTAGGTAGTTGCAGCCTTCGGTGTGACCTTCCATGACTTCCTCGACAAAGTAGTCAGCGTCTAGACGCTTACCTTGTAACCGCCCCTGCATGTCGGTGAGGGAGAGTGCAACAGTGTCAACGTTGCCCGCCTCGACGTCGATCTGAAGTGCGTCTGCGGTCAGTGGAAGTGGTCGAGCCATGTGTTTCTCCTCGGGTAGAGCCCAACACTATGAGACGCGCGTGTGCTGGGGCAGAGTGCCGTCCCCGAAACTTAAGAATGCCAGTTAAGAATTGCCAGTTAAGAATTGCCAGTTAAGAACTGCCGCTGAGGAACTGGCTGCGGTAGAGCCGCGCGTAGGCGCCATTGGCAGCGAGGAGTGAATCGTGGTCACCCTGTTCGACGATATTTCCCTCTTCCAAGACGATGATGATGTCGGCATTACGAATCGTGGACAGCCGGTGCGCGATCACGAATGCGGTCCGGCCCGCGCGTAGTTCGGCCATGGCCTCTTGGATCAACATTTCCGTTCGGGTGTCCACCGAACTCGTTGCTTCATCAAGAATCAAAACGGCAGGGTTGGACAGGAATGCCCGCGCAATGGTGAGGAGTTGCCGCTCACCCGCACTGATGTTCTCACCAGCTTCGGTGAGCACCGTGTCGTAGCCGTCGGGCAGCGTGCGCACAAAGTGATCAACACGGGCAGCGCGCGCGGCTTCATCGACTTGCTCGGGTGTTGCATTTTCAGCGCCGTAGGCAATGTTGTCGCGAATCGTTCCGTCAAATAGCCATGTGTCTTGCAACACCATGCCAAATGACCGACGAACGTCGTCGCGGTCAAGATCCATGATCGAGATTCCATCAATTGTGATACGACCTGCATCAATGTCGTAGAACCGCATGAGCAGATTGACCAGTGTGGTTTTACCGGCGCCGGTCGGTCCAACGATCGCAACGATCTGACCTGGTTCAACTTCGAGGTTGAATCCTTCAATCAACGGGCGATCAGGGACGTAACGGAAAGCGACGTCCTCGAAAGCGATCCGACCTTCAACTCGACCTAGGTGTGTATCTAGCGGCGAGTCGGGATCTTGCTCTGGTTCGTCGAGTAGTTCGTACACGCGCTCAACGGAGGCAACACCGGACTGCAAAATATTTGCAACGCCAGCAATCTGAGTGATAGGCATGGTGAATTGGCGCGAGTATTGAATGAATGCTTGAACATCTCCCAGGGACATGGTGCCCGAGGCAACGCGCAAGCCACCGATCACGGCAATTGCAACGTAATTCACGTTGGAGATCACCGTCATGGCGGGTTGAATAATCCCGGAGATGAATTGCGCGCGGAAGCTGCTTTGGTACATCTTCTCGTTCGCGTCGTCGAACTCCGCGATTGTTGCATCACGGTGACCGAAGACTTTAACGAGTTCTTGACCCGAGAAGGCTTCCTCGACCTGACCATTCAGTTTTCCGGTCCACTTCCACTGCTTAATAAATTGTGGCTGGGATCTTTTGGCAATCAGCATGGTGATTGCCAAGGACAGCGGGATTGTGATTAATGAAATTATGGCCAGCAGCGGGCTGATCCAGAACATCATGGCGATCACGCCAACAACCGTCAAAATAGCCGTGATCAGCTGCGTTAATGTTTGCTGAAGGGTGGTAGATATGTTGTCAATGTCGTTTGTCACCCGGCTCAGCACGTCTCCGCGGGAGGAAGTGTCGAAATACTTGAGCGGCAGGCGGCCTAGTTTGTGGTCAACGTCTTCACGCAAGCGATACATGGTGCGCTGGGTGACACCGGCCATGAGGTAGTTCTGCGCCCAACTCAGGATCGAGCTCAATACGTAAATCACCACGATCAGTGACAGCAGCTGGGCTAGGGCGGTGAAGTCAACGCCCAGTCCCGGCGTGAGGTTCATAGCTTCAACCATTTGTGCTTGGTCGGCCTGACCCTGCTGTTGCAGTGATTCAACCGCCTGTTGCTGCGTCATGCCTACCGGGAATTGCGAACTAATGAACCCGTCAAACACAATGTTGGTTGCATTACCCAAAAGTTTAGGGCCAAGGACCGCAAGAAAAACGCTCGAAGTTGCGAGAAGAATTACCGATGTAATAACAACGCGCTCAGGCCGCAACCGCTGGCCAAACCTGCGCAAGGACGCTGTGAAGTTTTGTGCCTTCTCGGTACTGGAACCCATCGGGGCGCCCATGGGCCCACCTGGTCGACCTCCCATGCTTCCGCCGCGCATGGGTCCGCCACCGGCAGGTCCGCGGGGCGGGGCGGTGCTCGTACCGCTCACGGCGCCGCCTCCAATTGGGCTTGGGATTCGGCAATTTCACGGTAGGCGGTGCAATTCTCTAGAAGTTCGTCGTGGGTTCCCACACCCACTATGTCCCCGTGCTCGAGCACAATAATTCGGCCCGCATGCCGCACAGTGTTAATGCGCTGGGCGACGATGATTACGGTCTTGCCTTGGGTTTGTCCGGTGAGTGCTCCACGCAGGCGAGCATCAGTTGAGTAGTCCAGAGCCGAGAAGCTGTCGTCGAACAGGTAGATCAGGGGCTCGCGAATAATGCAGCGCGCAATCGCGAGCCGTTGTCGTTGGCCACCGGAGAAGTTCACGCCACCTTGATCCACCCGCGATTCGAGGCCGTCACTCAACCCCGCGACAAACTCTGAAGCCTGCGCGATCTCGAGTGCATTCCACACCTGCGCGTCGGTAGCGTCGGCTTTGCCGAATCGAATATTGGTTGCAATCGACCCGCTAAAGAGAAACGATTTTTGCGGAACGATCCCAAACAGGTTCCACAAATCCGCCAAAGCAAGATCGCGTACGTCTACCCCGTCAATCAAAATTCGCCCCGAGGTGACATCGAGAAGTCGTGGCAGCAAATTCACAAGTGTCGACTTACCCGATCCGGTTCCGCCAACAATCGCGGTGGTCATGCCGGGTTCAATTACCGTCGAAAGGCCTTGCAGGACAGGATCTTGCGCCCCCGGGTAACGGAAGGTGAGATTCTCCAATTCAATACGCCCGGTCCAATTGTTGTGTTGAACAGGTGCGGCAGGTTCGGCAATTGCAGGTTCGGTATCAAGCACAGCATTAATTCGCTCGGCGGAAGCTGCGGCGCGAGGGACCATCATCATGGTCATTACCGCCATCATGACCGAGAACAGAATTTGCATAATGTATGACTGAAATGCCAACAGGTTTCCAATCGGCATGCTGCCGTCATTTACCAAGGACCCACCGAACCAGATCGTGGCAACGATTGTGACGTTCATGATCAACATGAGCACCGGCATGATCAATGCGAACAGGCGGGTTACGCGCAGCGATACATCGGTTAACTCCTCGTTCGCGTCAGCGAATCGCGCTTCCTCGTGTTTGGTGCGAACGAATGCACGAATCACGCGAATACCGGAGAGGTTCTCACGCAGTACTTCATTGACCCCATCAATTTTGACTTGCATCGATCGAAAGAGCGGGATCGCTTTAGCGACCATGAAACCAATAACAACTAGCATGATGGGAATCGTGACAATCAGAATCGATGACAGTTGAACGTTCTCGCGCAGCGCCATGATCACTCCACCAACAGCGGTCACAGGTGCGAGCACCATCATGGTCAGCCCGATCATGACCAGCATCTGAATTTGTTGCACGTCATTTGTATTGCGGGTGATTAGTGAGGGGATTCCAAACCCGTGCATTTGGGCGACCGAGAATTTCTCCACATTACGAAAAACATCACCTCGCATGTCCCTGCCAACACGCATCGCGGTCCGCGCGCTGAAGTAGACCGCGATCACGGTCGCGATCCCAACCAGAATGCTCACGGCCAGCATGACCCCGCCAGTTTGCAGAATAAACCCGGTATCCCCAACCACCACGCCTTGGTTAATGATGTCGGCGTTCAAGCTGGGCAGGATCAACGTCCCAATGGCTTGCAGGAGCAGCAGCACCGAAATCACAATCAAGACTTTTTTGTGGGGCGCGAGGTAGCGGCGGAGCAACGGAATCACGCTTCACCTTAGACCCGCGCGGTGCCAACTTGAAACTCAAACCGACCAGTTCACCTATGCGCTTAACTACTCCTATGCGTGCAGCCCTCTTTGAACAAACAGGTCCAGCCGAGCAAGTTCTCCAGGTGAAAGAAGTCACAACACCTGAGCCCGGCCCAGGTCAGGTCCGAGTCAAAATTGCTTTTTCGGGAATCAACCCAACCGACGTCAAAACTCGCGGCGGCAAAGTCCCCATGGTGATCAACGAATTCCAAATTCCCCACCACGACGGCAGCGGCGTAATTGACGCGGTCGGCGAAGGAGTCGACACAAACAGAATTGGCGAGCGCGTCTGGGTCATGCTCGCAGCGAGTGGGAACCGATATGGAACCGCCGCGCAATATTGCTTGGTAAAAAACGAGTTTGCCCGCACCCTCCCCGACAATGCTTCACTTGAACTCGGCGCAACTTTAGGTGTCCCCGCGGTTACCGCTGCCTACTGTCTATTTGCCGATGGCCCGATTGCCGGCGAGTCAGTCCTCGTCAGCGGGGGAGCCGGTGCGGTAGGTCGCGCAGCAGTGCAACTCGCAAAGTGGGCGGGTGCTCGTGTATTTACAACTGTGAGCAATGACGACAAAGCTGAAGTAGCCAAAGCCGCCGGCGCAGACATTGTTATCAACTACACAAACCCCAGTGCGATAGATCGACTCAAGAATCAAGGCATCTCGCGGATCGTGGAAGTCAACCTCGCAGCAAACCTCGAACTCGACCTCGCAATCTCCCAACCCGGCATGAAGATCGTGTCCTACGCCGCCGACGCAGAGGACCCAATCCTTCCCCGCCGCGCACTCATGACCGCGTGCATCACAATCGAATTCATGATGCTCTACAACGTCCAACAAGAAAAGTTCTGGAAGTCTGTCGAACTTGTCGAGCAAGCACTGGCAGCCGGCGCACTCACAGAACCACCAATGCACATCACACAACTCAACGAGATTGCAGCGGCACACCAGCAGATCGAGGCTGGCAGTGCGAGTCGCGTATTAATTGCGCTCTAAGTTGAATCGGCGCTCATAAATCCCTCGATAATCTCTGGGACATATGTCGCTGTTGCTAATGGCTCAACACTAAATACGGTTATGACTTCACTGTGAATGGACCGTGATCCTGCAAGGATTGCCCCTACCAGTGTTAAGGGAATGCGCGGACCGTGCGTGCTTGGGAGTAGTACCCGTCCAGGGGTGAAACGCCCGCGAGAAGGCGAATTACGCCAATTGACCGCAATTCGCGCCAAGTTGGATCGGATGCGCGCATCAGCGCAAAAACTTTAGGATTTGTCCTGAAAGCTGTGGTGCCAAAAAATTGTGGTGCCAAGGGACTATCGCGTGCGCGAAAGGGGATTCCGATGAACCGGGACGAAGCCGCTTACTTGCTCGGTGTTTCCCGGAGGCTGATCCAGACGCGGTCCGGCATGCCTGGCGGATGTGGGCACGGATCGCGCACCCAGACGTAGGCGGAGACCCGGCACACTTTGCGCAGCTTGATCATGCCCGCCGGATTCTGCTTCTTCCCGTTCCAGCCCCAATTTTTGTGGCAGTTCCCAAGCCGCGGGCAGGCTGGTCACAAGTCTTACAGCGTCCCAAGCATCTGGCAGCACTTGTGATCACGGGCGCCACCACCATCTCTCTTCCTGCCCTAGCTGGGTTAGTAGGAGTTCCATTCACCGTGGTTGTTGCAGTTGCCGCACTTGCCTCAGCTATGTGGGTGGCGTGGTGCGTGCGAGAAATCTTGAACAGAAACGCAGACCGTGGGCACCGGATCGCCGCGCTTGCGCTGTGCTGGCTCCCAATTGCGTGCGCTCAAGTGCTCGTGTCTCTCGTAGTTGGTGCGAGTTTGGTGCCAGTGCTGCCGCTGCTCGCACTGCCATTGGTCGCAGTTGTGGCGACCGTGAATCCAGGTGCAGGACTATGGCGACCCGTTGGTCGGTAGCTAGCTAATCTTTGAGTTCGACGAACAGCGCAGTGACGGCGCGCCACACGTCGTGGAATGTGTTGTACATGGGAATCGGTGCCAGCCGAATAATGTCGGGATTGCGGGCATCACCCAGGACACCGTGCTTTTTATACATGCGCTCAATCAGCGCGAAAGGTTCAACGGGAACGCGAATGGAGAGTTGCGCACCGTGCCGATCCGAATCACTCGGCGTAATCACGTGCACTCTTCTCTTGGAGTCCAACGCTGCTGGGTCCAATACTGTAATGAGTTCGCGCAGGTAAGACGTCAGTTGCAAGCTTCGCGCACGAAGCGCGGGCATACCCACCTCGGCGAATTCATTCAGCGCTGTCAGCGCCGGAGCCATAATTAATAGCGGCGGATTTGACACTGCCCAAGCGTCCGCGGTTTCCAGGGGGTCAACAACCGAGTTCATCAAAAACCGTGTTTCGGGCTTATTCGTCCACCAACCTTCAAGTCGAGGGAGTGTTGCGGTGTGGTGCTTTTCGTGGATAAAAGCGCCAGCAACGGAGCCCGGTCCAGCATTGAGGTATTTATAGGAACACCAGGCAGCGAAGTCGACATTCCAGTCGTGCAGGTGCATGGGGATATTGCCAGCTGCGTGCGCTAAGTCCCAACCGGCGTAAGCACCAACGTCGTGCGCAACCGCGGTGATTGCAGGAATGTCCATGAACTCACCGGAGTAGTAGTTCACCGCGCCGAAGAGAATCGTTGCGATTTCGTCACCGCGTTCGCGAAGTACCGCAATGACATCTTCAGTTCTTAAACTGTCTTCACCTTCGCGCGGCTTGAGTCTGATCACATCTTTATCCGGGTTACCTCCGCGGAAAGCAACGTGTGAACGGATCGCATACGAGTCGGAGGAAAACGCGTAATCCTCCATCACGATTTTGCGGCGACGGTCCTGCGGTTGATAAAAACTTGCGAGCAGCATGTGAAGGTTCACTGTCAGGCTGTTCATCATGACAATTTCATTGGGCTGCGCACCGACAATTTGAGCGGATGCTTCCGCGAGCAGTGATGGGAATGCCATCCAGGGGTGGGCGCCATGTGAATGTCCGCGGACAGCAAGGTCCGCCCACGAGTCAAGCTCCTGCTCAATCCCGGCCCTCGTTGACTTTGGTTGCAGTCCGAGCGAGTTACCGGCCATGTAAGAAATCGGAGTGCCACTTGAATCCACTGGAACGTGGTAACGATCCCGGGCAATTGGCCGATCAAGTTTGACATCGCGCTGGCGGGCGTATTCCTCGCTGGCGAATTCAGCTGGGGCGATTTCAGATTGTGTGCTCACCCGCCCAGTCTCGCAGGTGCTCAATCCTGAGCTTCTCGACATAGACTCGAACCCGTGGATCTAATATTTCCCGGCGCGATCTACCCAGACCAGGTGGCGGGTTTGCCGTGGTGGCCGCTCGTACTCGTGGGTGTGGCGTTGATCGTGATCAATATTGTGAACAACCGCGTTGCACCGCAGGAGCACTACCTGCTCTGGGCATTTGTTGGATCGGTCGTACTGCTCGCGATTGGTCTGCTCGACGGCAACGACTTCACCGACATGGGGCTGGGCTTTTCCTACCTTCTACCTGGCCTTATTTGGGCGGGGATCTCAATTACTGCAGTCACACTCGTGTATCTCGTCGGAGCAATTTTTAAAAAAACGCGAGAGGCATTCGCTGACGAGAGAATTGGAACGCTTTCCGGGGGCCGACTACTTTTTCAGTCACTCATTGAAGTCCCCTTGGGAACAGTCTTATTTGAAGAGATCGCATTTAGGGCAGTTTTATTCTCGATGCTCGCCCGGCGATTCGGCCTCACAACGGCAATTGTCGTTTCCGCGATCCTCTTCGGGCTCTGGCATATTTTGCCCAGTATCGGGACGCATGAGAACAATCCGGCACTTGGCAGTGTGGTCGGCTCGGGTCGCCGCGGAAACATTCTGGCGATTCTCGCCAGCGTCGTGACAACAACTCTCGCGGGTGTCTTATTCACGGTTATGCGGATTTTTTCGGGCAGCGTCTTGGCTCCCATGGGCTTTCACTGGGCAACAAATGGCTTGGGTTACGGCTTCTCATGGGTTTTGCTCAGGTTCCGCCGTCGGGAACCAAAACGCGATTCCGGGGGCGAATAACACGTGTGTGATTTAGGCAATAGCATTGTCACCCTAGGGAGGTCGAATTCATGTATCAAGCCACAAACACCAGTTCAAACGCTAGTGCGAACCCAGTGAGCGCAACCGCGGGTCTCTCCGAGCGCGACCAAGCGATTCTCGGGTTTGAGCGTCAGTGGTGGAAGTATTCCGGTGCAAAAGAAGCCGCAATCCGTGAGCTTTTCGACATGAGTTCAACCCGGTATTACCAGTTGATTAATACCTTGATCGACACCCCAGAAGCACTTGAGTTCGACCCAATGCTGGTCAAACGGCTTCGCCGCATGCGCTCAAGCCGTCAAGCTGCTCGCACTGCAAACCGGGTAAATATTCGCTAACCCACGCGATTACCTGCAGGAAAACACGCGCGAGGCGCGCTAGCATTTTGTTTCATAGGAAATCCGTTTTACCATGAAGTTTCGCAGTGCTTGTCTACGCGTATCTACAGTGCGTAGCTTTCGCGCAATTACTACTTATATAAAGACGACTTATAGGGGAGTGAAGTTCCGTGCAGCAGCGCAGATTGGCCAAGGGTTTCTCCGCAGCAGCGATCGGAACCGCACTCACCACGGCACTCATCTCAGGTGCCTTACTTGCGGCCCCCGCTCAGGCGGCCCCGCGCGCGATTGTGGTGTGGGTTGACGCCCAGTATCAGGACGCCGCAACTGCGTTGTTCGCGGACGGCTACAAGAAACGCGCCGTCGAAGTTAAATCCCACGACATGTCAACGATCACGGTTGATCTGCAAAACGTTAAACCCAATAAAGCTCCTGACATTGTGTTGGTCGAGGGCGAGCAGGTCGGTGAACTAGCCGCAAATGCCCTCATAACTCCCCTTGAAATCACTCCTGCGACTTCTCGGGCTCTCTCGAGCATCTCCCTCAATACGTTCCGGGTTGCAGACTCTCTTTTTGGTACGCCCATTCAACGACAAAATATGGCACTGGTCACCAATGTTAATTTGATTCCGAACCAGCCCAAGACCTTTGCGAAATTGTCCAGACTTGCTTTGAAGCGCGTGGCTGCAGGTCGCGCCGACGTGGCCTTCGCCGTTTCACAAGGCATTGACGGCAACGCGTATTCGACCTACCCACTTTTTGCGGGACTGGGTGGCTTTGCGTTTGGAACGACTTCAACGGGCAGCTACAACCCTAAGAAGATCGGAATCAATAACAAGAAATTTGTCAAGAACCAAGGCCAAATTGATGAGTGGAATAAAAGCGGGCTGATCAACTCCAATCTCACGGCAGAGGAAGCGCGCGCCGCATTCACAACAGGACGTGCCCCATTCTGGCTAGCAGGGCCCGAAGAAATCGCGACTTTGAAAACACTGACTTTCCGCTACCGCATTACGCAGGTACCGACAATCGTTAAAGACATTAACGCCGCACCATTCATGAAATCAATTGGTTTCGTAGTCACGAATTACGCGAAGGCGCACAAAGTATTGCCTGCCTCGCGAGACATCGTTACCAACAAAGTGACCACAGCAAAAGCTCAAACGACTTTCTACGAGAAGTCCCCTTATGTGGGCCTGCCGGCCAACACGGCCGCCGCAGCGGCGTCTCCTGACCGGGTGCTGCTTGCATTTGGCTCAGCGGCTCTAGGCGCTACGGCCTACCCGAATATCCCCGAATGGGGCCAGGTGTCGCTCTCACTCGGGTATGCGTGGCGCGACAGCACCCGTGGAGGGGATGCAACCCCCGCGGCTAACTCTTTCTCAGCGGCTAGAGAGGCCGCCATTGTTGCCCTTACCCCGGCGCCAGCCCCGGCTCCAACCCCTGCTCCAGCCCCGGCGCCAGCTGACACACCGGTAATTCCTTAACGAGTCCTGGGCCAATTCGTAGGGGGATTGGGAACTTTTTCCCCCACGGATTTGCACTCTCACCCTTAGAGTGCTAACTTTTCCGTTAGCACTCTCCCCATGAGAGTGACAACTCAAGTACCTAATAGCAGATTCCAATTACGGCAGTTTCCGAAAGGAACACCCTCATGGCAAAAATGATTGCATTCGACGAAGAAGCCCGTCGTTCACTCGAGCGTGGCATGAACGTCCTCGCAGACGCGGTCAAGGTAACCCTTGGTCCCAAAGGTCGCAACGTTGTTCTGGAGAAGAAGTGGGGAGCCCCCACGATCACCAACGACGGTGTATCCATTGCGAAAGAAATTGATCTCGAAGATCCATATGAAAAAATCGGTGCAGAGCTGGTAAAAGAAGTTGCCAAGAAGACGGATGACGTCGCAGGCGACGGAACAACCACAGCAACGGTTCTTGCTCAGGCACTTGTGCGCGAAGGACTGCGCAACGTAGCCGCCGGCGCAAACCCGATGGGTCTCAAGAAGGGCATTGAGCGCGCAGTCACGGTTGTGTGCGACGAACTTCTCTCTATGGCCAAAGACGTTGAGACTAAAGAGCAAATCGCATCAACAGCCGCGATCTCTGCTGGCGGCGACCAAGAAGTTGGCGAGCTCATCGCTGAAGCAATGGACAAGGTCGGCAAAGAAGGCGTAATCACCGTTGAAGAAAGCCAGACATTCGGACTCGAACTCGAGCTCACCGAAGGTATGCGCTTTGACAAGGGTTACATCTCCCCTTACTTCGTCACTGACACCGAGCGCATGGAAACAGTGCTCGAAGACGCATACGTCTTGATTGCTAACTCCAAGATCTCAGCAGTGAAAGACGTACTGCCGATCCTTGAAAAGGTCATGCAGAGCGGAAAGCCACTCATGATCATCGCCGAAGACGTTGAAGGTGAAGCCCTCGCGACTCTGGTTGTGAACAAGATCCGTGGCACTTTCAAGAGCGTCTCGGTTAAGGCTCCAGGCTTTGGCGATCGCCGTAAGGCAATGCTGCAAGACATTGCAATCCTCACCGGTGGCCAGGTCATCAGTGAAGAAGTTGGCCTCAAGCTAGACACCACGACGCTAGATCTTCTTGGTCATGCCCGCAAAGTTGTTGTCACCAAGGACGAGACCACCATTGTTGAAGGTGGCGGGGACGCCGACCAGATTCAGGGTCGCGTCAACCAGATTCGCGCTGAGATCGACAAGAGCGACAGCGACTACGACCGCGAGAAGCTGCAAGAGCGTTTGGCGAAACTTGCCGGCGGCGTTGCAGTGATCAAGGTTGGCGCAGCCACTGAAGTTGAACTCAAGGAACGAAAGCACCGGATCGAAGACGCAGTTCGTAACGCAAAGGCAGCTGTTGAAGAAGGCATCGTCGCCGGTGGTGGCGTTGCACTCATTCAGGCAATGAAGGCAGCTGGAAGCAAGATCGACGCTCTCGGCCTCACCGACGAGCAAGCAGTTGGCGCGAACATTGTCCGCGTTGCTGTCAGCGCACCGTTGAAGCAGATCGCTGAAAACGCTGGTCTTGAAGGCGGAGTTGTCGTGGAGAAAGTCCGCGAACTTCCTGCAGGCCAGGGTCTCAACGCTGCAACCGGCGAGTATGTCGACATGATCGCTGCTGGGATCATTGATCCTGCCAAGGTCACTCGCTCAGCGCTCCAGAACGCTGCTTCCATCGCAGCGCTCTTCCTTACCACGGAAGTTGTCATTGCTGACAAGCCCGAAAAGGCAGCTCCAGCAATGGGCGGCGGCGGCGACATGGGTGGAATGGACTTCTAGTCGGTTCAGGAAGTCCGAGTGAACATGGACTTCTAGTCGGTTCAGGAAGTCCGAGTGAACATGGACTTCTAGTCGGAGCTATTACACCTAACTTAAGATTGATCGCAGTTTGTATGGGGAGCGACTCGAATTTCGAGTCGCTCCCCATACTTTTATAACTTGTGTGCAGGGCGCCAGCCATAAGGCTCAAGGCATTGTTGGGCGCCATTAGATGCGAATCAGTAAACACAGTCCCATGATTCAAATATGACGTATTTTGGCTCGATTCATTTCGTCTTTCTGTGAGCGAGAGTTTAGGGTAGCGTTGTCGAAATCGTTGGTGTTACCAACTGCCTGCGCACACTTGACCCTCGGTACGCTCGGGTGGGATCTCTCGGGAAGGGGACTTTGTGCAGGCTCATCAGGTTGACGGCATTAAGCGTGATCACTTTAAGATTTTCCAGCAGCGGGCTTATCTGAACTCTTGTTCACAAGGTGCACTCGCAGACGAGGTGAGAACCGCATACACCCTTTACCTTGATCAGCTAGAAGAATTTGGTTCGCTGTGGGAATCCTGGGTTGGCGTCCAAGAAGACGTGAGAACCCAACTCGCAAAAGTTTTCTCAACGCAAGGCGACCAAGTCGCTGTAACAACAAGTGCATCTGCCGCAGTTAACGCTATTGCGAGTTGTTTTGATTTTCGAAATGGCCCGAATAAAGTAATTACCACTTCGCTTGAATTTCCCACAGTGGGACAAATCTGGCACGCCCAAGAACGTAATGGAGCGCAGGTCGTTCACGTCCCTGCGGATTTGGATAACCGATTGCCAGCAGAGCGTGTGGCTGCAGCCATTGACGAGAACACCGCGATCGTCTCGGTGACACATGTGTGTTACCGAAATGGTGCGATGAATGACATCAAGGCAATAGTTGAGGTGGCTCACGAGCGCGGTGTTCCCGTTCTGGTTGATGCGTATCAGTCCACCGGCGCTGTACCCATTGATTTTGAGAATCTTGGTGCGGATTTCCTTGTCGGTGGAGTCCTCAAATATATGTTGAGTAGTCCTGGCATCGGTTTCGCGCTAGTGAATAACAAGACTGTTTCAGAATTGGTACCAACAACCACGGGTTGGTTTGCTGCTCGAGATATCTTTTCAATGGATATTGCTGCATATGACCCCGCCAAGGATGCTCGGAGATTTGAAGCAGGAACGCCGAATGTTCCCAGTTTGTATGCTGCTCAAGCAGGGTTGAAGTTCTTGCTCGAAGTGGGTGTGGAGAATGCTTGGAGAGTGTCAAGCGAACTGCACAGTCAACTCCGCGCAGGGATCCTTGACATGGGAGGCAAATGTGCGACTCCTGAAGGAGATGACGAACATGGCCCTATGCTGGCTGTGAAGACAACGGACGAGCATGCTCTCGTTAATGCGATGGCACAAGACAACGTCGTGGTCTCATCCCGTGACGGAAACTTGAGAATCAGCCCTCACTTTTACAACAATAGCGAAGATGTTGACATGGCTCTTAGGTCCATCGCAAAAAATCGGCATCTACTCTTCACGCATTGATGGTTGGGATCAGCCCGAAGTTGTAGATTGTGAGCATGCAACTACAAGGATCATTTACTTTCCTGGCAATCGATGGGGCAGAAGTCCGGCTAAAGAGCGGCAGCTCTGGCCTGATGAACGTCGAGGTCAAAGCACCGGTTCGCTCGGGTTCACTGCATATCGTTGACTCAATTGCCACCATGGAATTGGTGCTCGCACTGGACAAACTTAAAACCGGAAATTTCTTGACTGAAGCAGCCGCACGTACCTTCATTGGTGGATACAACGCACACGATCTAGTTTTTCAAGGATCAGGGCCGCATAGTGGCAACGCGTATGACGTCAGTGGTAGCGCCCAGGCTGGCCAGTTAGACCTTCAGATCTCGCTCGTGATTACTTCGGTGGTGAATTCGGCTCAACCTGAAATCGAACTCGTTGGCTCGGTAGCTTTCGGGCGAGTCCATATTCCTATTCCGGGAATCGGAACCGTTGACGACATGTCGGTCGATATTGATGCCCGTTTGAGCGTCGCACAAAGCTAGCCACCTTCATTAATCGGTTTCGCCATGAGACAGGACAGGTTGATCTCAAAAACCAGTTCCCCGCAGGGTTCACCGGCAAGATGAAGCAGTCACTGATGCTGGCAAAGCCTGATGCCGCGGCCCCACCTTGCCATGTATCCGCAAAGTCTTCATTGTCGACAATCGCACTGACCGATTCAGCGCGTTGAGCAGAATCGATCTCAACCTTTAGTCTCTTTGCCTCGAGCTTCAAGGATCGCTCACGCTTTGCTTCTAGATTTGGGTAGCCGATCTTTACTCATCGAAACCATAGGCACAGTGCTCGCGAGTCAATGCCGCGCAAATGCGGTGTAGTGAAGTCCTTTTGTTCATAGCCTCGCGGCATCGCCCAATTTCAAGATTTTTTTCGATGTCCTTGAATGTCAGACCCCTGTCATAGGTTTGTTTTATGGAATTCGATGGAGCATCCGGCAATGCATCGGGCAATGCATCCGGCAATGCATCCGGCAACGCAGCGGGCAATGTTGCCGGTCTGGGTTTTGATCCGTTCACGGATTCACCGTCGGTGTTGTTGGATCATGTGTGTGATCTTGCTCCGGGGTTGTTTGTTGCTTCGGTGTTGGAAATGGTGGACCCGGCGGCGTTGAGCCCGCGTGATGCGGTGCGGTATCTGCAAATCCATGAACGGGTGGCTTCTTGGTGGGCCAGCCGGGGGAATGTTGCCTTAGTTGCCGCAGCGGGGTTGACCCCTACGGTGGAGGAATTCATTCTGCTGGATCGTTTAACCGATAGTGAGCGTGAGATCCGTATTCGTGAACTCCCCCGGGAGGAAATCGCGTCCGCCCTGCGCTGGGGTCCGGTGACAACCCAGGCTCGTATTGATCAAGCACGCCTTCTGGCAGGTCCTTTAGCCCCCACGCAGAAAGCTTTGGCGTTGGGTGAGATCACTCCAGGGCACGTCCGAGTGGTGAGTGAGTCGGTGGAGCGCCTATCCAGTTGGGAGGCCCTTGAGAACGCGATCATTGCTGGTGAACGCGCTGAAGGACTGGAAGGACTTGAAGGGGAGAGCACTGGCGAGAACGCGCAGGACGTGGCTTTGGCGCTGATTGCAGCCCAGTCAGCATTCAACACTGATTGTGGTGTGTTTCAACATAAAGTCCTGCCCACCGCCCGCCGGCAGGGGTATTCGGCAACTAAATCCAAAGCGAACCGGGAAATTAGTGTCATTGATGCTGCCGGTCAGGCCCGCCGCAGGGAAGCAGCCCGCCGACACCGGGATGTGTATGTCACGCCTGATACTGACGGGATCTCCACGCTGATCGCCCGGCTAGATTCCATTACCGCGAACGCGATCATGGCAGCGATCAACGCCGCAGTTACCAACCCCGCAATCACCAGTCCTTGTGAGGCTGGGAGCTGTGATGAAAAGATCGGGGAACGCCGAGGACACGCCCTGGCAGCCCTCATCTTCGGCACGCCAATACTCCCGGGCACGCCGGGCACGAATCCGCCCAGTGGTGCAACTGATCTGATGCCGATCGTTGTCAATATGACCCTGGATCTGACCGTGCCCATCACCGAACTTCAAGCCCAAGCCAGTGCTAGCACAAACTCCCTGGGGTGTGATTTTGCTCAGCTACTCAGCGACCCGGCGGTGCGAGTATTTGCCCGACCCGTAGCCATCAGTGATACCGGACATGTTCTTGACGTGGGACGTAGGCGCTACCAAATCACCGGGGTGCTGCGCCGGCTGATCACCACGCGCGACGGTGTGTGTCGCTTCCCCGGGTGTCATCGCAACGCGACAAAGTGTCAGATCGATCATGTGCAGCCCTGGGATGAAGGCGGGGGCAGCGATGTGGGCAACCTCGGCGCCTTATGCGTGCGCCACCATCAACTCAAAACCCACGGCCGGTGGGAAATTACCGACAGCAAACCCGACGGGACCTGCACCTGGATCAGCCCCGACGGGCTCATCTACCGACACCACCCGCCACCGCTGGTAGCAACCGACACTGTGAACACCAACGCTGTGAACACCAACGCTGTGAACACCAGTACGACCGACCCACCAGATGAACCCAAGTTTTGAGTAAATGCGAGAGGGCGAGTTACCTGGGAGTGAGACCGTCAGTAGGAGCGTTGCTATTCGGTTGAGTAATTCGCTGATCCATTTGCACGCGCACGAGGTAGCCGGCAATGGCACCGATTATTGCGAAGGGTGCGACGTAGGCTCCACCCGCGCTGACTAGAAGTAGCGCCAGGATCGCGGAGGTAAATGGCAGGCGGAGCATGACGGCGGCTGCGGCTGCGATACCGGCTGCGGTCATTGGGCTGAGATTAGTTTCGGGGAAGAACAAAATTGCCAACACACCGACTGCGACGCCAAGGAAAGTTGCGGGGAAAATTGGACCACCGCGGAATCCGCCACCGAGGGCAAATGAGTAGGCGAATGCTTTAGCGACGAAGATCGCAATGACCGTCCCGAGGGACGTTTGTGTGATCAGATCGGGCATGCCGGTCTGGCCAGAGAAGAGCAGCAGGTTGGGGTTGAGGCCGAAAACTTCGGTAAGGAAGATTGCGAGGGCCGCCGTGACGATTGCGGAGCCGAAGATCAAAACTGTGGGACGCCTGCTGGCATGGGTTGCGATTGTAAGGGCGAGAAGTCTGAATGCGCCAACGAGAATTGCGGTAATGAGCGCGACAGCGACGCCAAGGACGAGATCCCACACTGTGATTGACGTGTATTCGGGCATCCCAGGGACCGAGAGGCTGTGAACACCAAGGCCTGGGACGTTGCCGAGTCCAGTTTGAACTAGAAAGCCCGCGCCGAGGGCGATCAGTCCGGGGAGGAGGATTGCTGCGGGGGCTGCTCCGACAGCGACGAACTCGAGAACCATGAAAATCGTAATGAACGGATTTCCAAACACGGTGCCGATAGCTGCCAGTCCACCGAGAAACATGGCAAGTGTGACAACACTTGGTTGCTGTTTGCGCACCATGAGCGCGCCGACGGTGGTTCCCAAAATAATGATTGGTGCTTCAGGTCCAAGGACGAAACCAAAGAGCAGCGTGCCGAACGCGGCGAGGAGAATTCCGGGTGCTTTGGAGGGTGGCTCGTCAAAGTGGAAACCGTTAAGAGGGCCTTCACCTGCTTTGCCTGGCAATTTGTGGGCGAGGAACACGACGGTTGCCCCGAGAAGTAGGACGGCAGTGATCCACCACCAGGGCGCTTGGTCGAATCCGAAGTGCTCGGGCAACTCGGTAAACAGGATTCGTTGCCCGCTTGTTGCGATTTCAAGGAACGTGAATCCGAAGAAACTACCGACAACACCAATTGCGATCGAGAGGCCAATTACTTTCGGGGTCAACACGACATCGGTGCTTGTCGGGTTGGTCATGGCTTGGTCATGGCTTCGTCACTGTTCGGTGCGCCTAACTTCCTGATGCCAAATCAGCGGAGTCGATGATCCGGTAGGAGTAACCCTGCTCGGCGAGAAAGCGCTGCCTGTGTTGCGCGAAGTCAGCGTCGAGGGTGTCGCGGGTTACAACCGAGTAGAAGTGCGCGGTGCGACCGTCGAACTTTGGTCGAAGGATCCGGCCAAGACGTTGGGCTTCTTCTTGTCGGGAACCGAAGGAACCGCTGACTTGGATCGCGACCGTTGCTTCCGGGAGGTCGATTGAAAAGTTCGCGACCTTGCTTACAACGAGGAGTTTGACCTCGCCAGTGCGAAACTGGTTGTAGAGACGCTCACGTTCCTTCACGCTCGTTGCACCGGTGATTACGGGCGCATCTAAGTGTTCACCAAGCTCGGCAAGTTGGTCAAGGAATTGACCGATCACCAGGATCTGCTCACCTTCATGCTGGTGGACGAGTGCCTCAACAATCTCAATCTTTTCCGCAGCACTTGCAGCCATGCGGTACTTGTCTTCTTGTTCGGCGACGGCGTACGCCATGCGATCAGGTTCGGGCATTGTGACTCGAACCTCGACACAGTCCGCTGGTGCAATATAACCCTGGTTTTCGATTTCCTTCCAAGGAGCGTCGTAGCGCTTGGGCCCGATCAATGAAAAGACGTCGGACTCGCGACCGTCCTCGCGGACGAGGGTGGCTGTTAAACCTAGGCGCCGGCGGGATTGGATGTCGGCGGTGAAGCGGAAGATTGGAGCGGGAAGTAGATGAACCTCATCGTAAATTATTAAGCCCCAGTCGCGGGAATCAAAGACTTCTAAGTGTGGATAAATGCCTTGGCGTTTGGTGGTCATGACTTGATAGGTGGCAATTGTTACTGGGCGAATTTCCTTTTTCGCGCCCGAGTACTCGCCGATTTCATCTGCCGTGAGGTTGGTGCGCTTGAGTAGTTCATCCCTCCATTGACGGGCACTCACTGTGTTTGTCACCAGGATCAGCGTGGTCGCTTGCGCGCGGTACATGGCCAGAGCGCCAACGAGTGTTTTACCTGCACCGCATGGAAGAACGACAACACCTGAGCCGCCGTGCCAGAAACCGTCAGCGGCGTGGATTTGATATTCCCTTGCTTGCCAGTCAGTTTTGAGGGAGATCGAGTGACGTTCGCCATCAACATAACCGGCGACGTCCTCAGCGGGCCAACCAAGTTTGACGAGCGCTTGCTTGAGGTGTCCGCGTTCGCTGGGGTGCACGACAACCGTGGTGTCGTCGATCCGAACTCCGAGAAGTGGCGCGACTTTCTTGCTCTTGAGTACCTCTTCAAGGACGGCAACGTCAAGTGCTTGCAGGATCAGTCCGTTAGCGGGATCACTATTAATCTGTAAACGGCCATAGCGCGACATAGTTTCGGCAATGTCAATAAGTAGTGAATTCGATACGGGGTAGCGGGAGTATCGAATGAGTGTGTCGATCACACTCTCGGCATCGTGCCCGGCGGCTCGTGCATTCCATAAACCAAGGGGGGTCAGTCGGTAGGTGTGAATGTGCTCGGGGGCTCGTTCAAGTTCGGCAAATGGTGCAATTGCCTTGCGGCAGGCCGCAGAATCCGCGTGATCGACCTCGAGGAGCATGGTCTTGTCACTTTGAACAATTAGGGGGCCGTCGGTCATGTCCTGCTCTCATGTCGTTCGTGCTTGGGGGTTAGATCCTTCGGGCTCTTATTTCTGGCGAACAGGCAACCTTACCGCGGAGTGGGTTCAGGGGCCGTGGCTGGCGTTGAACGTGCGTGTAATTGCTTAATCTTCGAGTAACTTCGTAAGCATCGCGGCGAGAAGTTCGGCCCTGTGGGGCATCGCACTGATTGACGCCCACTCGAAATCTGCGTGAGCACCGTCCCCGACCGCGCCCATGCCGTCGATCGTGGGAATGCCGGCAGCGGCGGTGAGGTTCCCGTCGCTTGCGCCGCCGACCGCACATTCAGTGAGGTCTGGGTAGCTAAGTTCACCGTTGAGCTGCTTGGCCAAAGTGAATAGATCGACACTCATGACGGCTTCCATGGCGGGTCGGTCAATGCCACCAACGATTTCAATAGTCACGGGCAACATTGAAGTGAATGCACGGATTGTCGCGTCGACGCGTTCCTGTTCGCCACGGTTCCATGCGCGAACATCGACGTGGACTTCTGCGAGATCTGGAACAGTGTTGGTGGTGGTGCCGGATTTGCTTACGGTCGGAGTCACCGAAGTTTCGTGTTCCTGGCTGCCCCATTGTTTAGTTGCAAGGATGAACTCGGCTGCGGCAACAAGTGAATTAACTCCTCGATCTGGATCCAGGCCTGCGTGGGATGCCACCCCGTGAAATCGCATGAGGTAGTTGGAGGTGCCCTTGCGACGCGTTTTGAGTGCGCCCCCAAGTGAAGGCTCGAGAACGATGACGGCTTTCGCGTTCGTGATTGCCTGCGCTATCAACCTGCGAGATGCCTGTGATCCGGTTTCCTCGTCGGTGGTGAGCAGCATTCCGATACCACTTGTCTCAGTAAGTCCGGATTCTTTAATTGCCGCCCAGCCTTGAACAACTCCGGCCTTCATGTCAAAAACGCCTGGGCCTGTCAGGCGATCACCGTTGATACCGAAGGGAATATTGACAAGGGTCCCGACCGGCCACACGGTGTCAAGGTGACCAAGTAGCAGGACACTTGGCGCATCTGGTCCCCAGCGCCACACCGGGCGTCCGTCGTGTTCTTCAATTCTTGCGGGGGTGGGTAGCCAGTCGTTTCCAAGTCGCTGTGCTATTCGGGTGACCGCATGCGCGGATGCCAAGTCGCTGGTGGGGGACTCGCACTCCACGAGTTCTTTGAGTGTGTCGAGCATCGCGGGGAGCATTGGTTCAATTGCCATAGACGCTACGGTAGTGCGATGCACTTTAACGGCCTCAGTGACAAGGAAGTTGCTGGAATTGTGAGTGAGGCAGCGCAGATGTGGAAGAACGCATGTGCCGATTCGGGGATCGAAATTCGATCCCTTGAAGTTGCAACAGAAATTAGCGATGCCCAGGAAATATTTGATCTGGTTTGGCCACCACTCAATGGTGGGACGCAGGTACCACCGAATCTTCTGCGCGCGATCACACATTCTGGTGGGTATTGCTCAGCCGCTTATATCAAGGGTGAACCGGTCGCCGCCGCACTGGCAGTTGTCGGCGTACATGAAAGCTTGGTAGGAGTTCCAGATCATTTGCATTTGCATTCGCATATGGCCGGCGTGTTGGAGCCGTATCGAAATAAGCGGATAGGTACCTTGATAAAGGCGCACCAACGTTGGTGGGCGTTGAGCCGCGGGATCGACACGATTGTGTGGACGTTTGACCCGCTCGTTGCGCGAAATGCACGCTTGAACTTGGTGAACCTTGGTGTGAGTGTTCGTGACTACGAAGTGAATTTTTATGGCTCAATGACAGATGCCATAAATGTAGGGGAAGAGTCTGATCGAGTTTTTGCATGGTGGGATTTAACAGGAGATCGAGCGCGTGCGGCAGCTCGCGGCGAGTTGGGTCCAATCACTGAGCTGACCGACACGCAGATCGTGGTGGAAGCACCAGAAGACATTGTGTCCTTGCGAGCAAGTGATCCAGATGCTGCACGCGAATGGCGCTTTGTCATGCGAGAAAACCTGCTGCGAGAGTTTGCGGCAGGGCGGGAAATTATCGGAGTCACGCTACATGGTGACTACGTGCTCGACATAACTGAAAACGAATAGTTGGTTCGTGGTTCGTGGTTCGTGATTAGTGAAAGGGTGTGCACATGAGTATTTCATTTGTAATTCATAGTCTTGAGATTCCGCTGGTTCGACCGTTTCGAACTAGTTTTGGTTCACAGAGTGTCCGTGACGTCGTGCTGGTTGAAGCTGTCAGCGACAACGGGGTAAGTGGATGGGGTGAATGCGTGACCATGGCATGGCCTGGTTACAGCGCGGAATACACGCGCGGTGCGGTAAATGTCATGCGCGATTTTTTGATCCCAACATTGGCGCCGCTTGTTGGTGAAAGTGCGGCTGACTCAACGCCGGCTCCGGATTCAGTGCGCGCAGCTCTTGCCGTCATGCAGGGAAACCCGATGGCCAAGAGTGCAGTTGAAACAGCTTTACTAGATCTGTGGTTAAAGGAACGAAATCTTTCGCTCGGTGAGTTTTTGGGAGCCGTGCGTGACCGGGTTGATTGCGGTGTGAGCGTTGGGATTCCTAGCTCGATTGAGGACTTAATCCAAGAGGTCGGCCAGTATGTAGAACAGGGTTACCGTCGAATCAAGCTCAAGGTGGAGCCCGGCTGGGACTTAGATGCATTGCGCGCGGTTCGCAATGAATGGCCGGGAGTCCCATTGCAGGTGGATGCGAATCAGGCGTATCGTCGCAGTGATGCTGAGCACCTAGCAAGATTTGACGAATTCGATTTGCTACTAATCGAACAGCCGTTACCGGAAGACGACATTTTGGGTCACAAACTGATTTCTTCAGTGGTGTCAACGCCAATTTGTTTGGATGAATCAATTCTTTCCGTTGACTCGGCTGAAGGCGCCATCGAATTCGGCGCAACAACGATTGTGAATATTAAACCCGGCCGGGTCGGTGGGTTCCTTACCGCACGCGATATTCATGACCTGTGTGTTGAGAAGGAAATCCCCGTGTGGTGCGGAGGAATGTTGGAAACGGGAGTTGGTCGAGCGGCAAATATTGCGCTGGCCGCGTTGCCCGGATTCACATTGCCCGGAGATACCAGCGCGTCAAGCCGGTACTACAAGGAAGATGTCACCGAGCCTTTCGTTCTTGATAACGGCCAACTGGCGGTTCCCACCGGGCCTGGAATCGGAATCGAACCAATAGCTGCGAATCTTGCCGAGATGTCAACGGCGACTGAACGTGTTGACGTTTAGTTGTTGATCTCGTTCAGCTGGGCGGGTGCGATTCCGCTGATTCGTGAGATTGCGAAAGTGCGAACATTGGCGCTGCCGTGATCAAATGCGGTCATGGTGCCGTCGCCCATTCGAATAGGTTCGACAATTTGGGTGCTGGTACTGCCATCTGCTTCGGCGTAACCGATCCATACGCCGGAGTGGTGCTCTTGGGCACTCTTAAGGAGTGCAATCAGCGCCGAAGTGTTTAGGGTGAACACTTCTTCTGGTTCGGCCAAGTTCGCTTCGGTGACCTCGCCCTTCAGGAGTGCACTTGCAATCCGCTGGGCTTCGCGTTCGGTGATTCGACGGGAGTGGCGACCGAGGCGGGCAGGTGTGGCGGCTTTGGGTTTACTCACCGATTCGTCTAGTTCGACTTCACTGGCGTTATCAATTAAGTAAGTGAGCGGCTGCGGGATTGAGCCCTTCAACCATTGCTCGAAAAACTCGGCGAAGTCTGGTTTTTTCCAGCCGACCTGCATTCCGCGATCGATTGTTTCGGCGCTGAATCGATACACGCTCGCGGCGCCGCGGCTTTCGATGTCGGCGATTGCGTGAAGTTTCTCTCCAACGTCGAGTGGCAGCGGACCGGCAGCAATCACGGTTAAATCGCCCTGGATCAGAAAGTCTGTGACTTCGGTCGGCAGTTTTAGGCCTGAGCTCGCGGCAGGAGCGTTGTCTGCAGTGATGCCGGTACCTGCTTCGGAAAGGATCTCGCCGTGAGAGACGCCAACCCACTCAGCCTCCCGCAAGGTGACTTTGGCAACTTCCTCGCGCCGGTTGCCACGACGGCGCGGGTAGAAGTGATCGAGTGCTTTAACAAATAGTTTCCAATTTTTGGTTGGTGTTGCGCTGGTGTTTTCATTCCACCATTGCAAGGTGCGCAGAGTCTGCCAACGCATAACGCCCACGGTTGGGGACTCGCCAGCTCCGGAAAGTGGCTTATTTCCCTCGCTGCCCATGAGGGGAAGGTCGAGCCAAGCTTGTGCAAGCACAACCCACTGGGCTTCCTTGGACTTATTGCGCCAAGTTTCATATTTCGTTGTGACTTCCCATTGCAGTGAAGCAGTCAGAGCGATTAGTCCTGCATGGTACAAAACTTCAATGAGCAGACAGGCTTCATTGAGTGGGACCGCAAGAAACTTTGCCAGTTGATCAACGTCTTTTGTTGCGATCCCACCAGAACGCAGGGCGGTGAGTGGCGCAGTTCGAAAAATATAAAGTGCATCGTGCGCCAGCGACATAAACGTATGCGCTGCTAAGCCAGCTTGACGTTGCAAGTCCTGCTTGGGCTTTGTGGTTTTTGATTCAGGAATCGCCGGCACCGCGAGTGCGTCGGGGTAACCCTCATTCAATGTGTCGCGCACTGAGGTGACAGCACTGAGTGAGTCGGCCAGCCCCCAAATAAGTCCAAGCTGGAGCAAAACTGTGACCTCAGTATCGAGGTTCGGAGCAACAATTGGATCAACGGACTCAGAGAGAACGCTGCTACTCATAGCGTTCTCGCGGAGAGTAAATAACACGTGCAATTGCGGAGCCGACAAAATGTCAAGGGTCCGACTCACGGACGGCGTCGCGGTTGCCCGGCGAGCCAAACTCGAAATGTCTGCAGGCGCCGGGTGCGCAAGATCAGGACGCCCCAGGAAGAGTTCGGTGAGTTCAACCTCAGTGCGACCGCGAAGGGAGTCAGCAAGGCTGCGTGGACGACTCATGCTCATGCGGGTAACCCGCTGTTATTTCCGGTGGAACGCGTCACCGTCGAACGAGATGACCGCGAGCGGGCTGACATGGTGAGACCGGCAATTACTGTGGCGAGGCCAACCCCGGTGATCATCGATAAAAACCACCACGCACTGGAGAGTTCAAGGTCGGTGACGAGTGGCAAGATCGCGATTAGTGTGGCGACCAGCCCGAGAATTGTGAGGATCGCCCCGGCTCGAATTACCCGCTGTGCTCGTACAACTTGTGCACTTTCGGAGGTTTCGGGCATTGGCCTAGCCTAGGGCCTGCTCAAATCCACGCTTGCGCTAACCTTGAGGACGCTCCGTTGGGGGGCGGTATGAGTTGGAGAGAGTGAGGCGAGCCGTGCCTACAGGAACAGTTAAATGGTACGACGCTGAAAAGGGCTTCGGCTTTATTTCAAGCGATGAAGGCGAAGATGTCTTTGTGCACGTGTCGACTCTGCCAGCCGGAGTAACCGCTCTCAAGCCTGGAACCAAACTTGATTTCGGAATCGTTGACGGTCGTCGCGGTAAGCAAGCACTCACGGTGTCGATCCTCAGTGAGCCTGCCTCCGTTGTTAAGGGCAACCGCAAGAAAGCGGACGACCTAGCAGTGATCATGGAAGACCTGATCAAGTTACTGGACAATGTTGGCAACCAACTTCGTCGCGGCAAGTACCCGACCGATGCTGTCGCACAAAAAACGGCCATGGTGTTGCGTGCCGTTGCTGACGACTTAGATGTGTAATTGTGCACTGCCTAGGTTAGGGATTCAGGACTAATTTTCCGCGCACGTCACCGCTTAGCATTGCTTCGAATGCGACCTTAGCTTCATGTAGGGGCATGACCCGGTCGATTACGGGTTTTGTGCCAGTGCGGTCTAGTAGTTCAAGGAGCTCAACAAAGTCCGCTCGAGATCCCATGGTTGATCCGTTAATGGACAATTGAAGGAAGAACACGCGGTTGAGATCAGCCGGTGGCATGGCGCCACTTGTTGCTCCGGAAACAACAATCGTGCCGCCTGGGCGCAACGCTCGAAGCGAATGTGACCAGGTTGCTGCACCCACGGTCTCAATCACAGTGTCAACTTTGCCAGGAAGTTTTGCATTCGACTCGAAAACTTGCTCGGCTCCGAGCGCGCTCGCGGTCTCGCGTTTTCTTGCATCACGGGAGGTTGCCCACACTTTCAGGCCGAGGGCATTAGCCAACACGATTGCAGCGGTGGCCACACCACCGCCAGCACCTTGAATCAAAACAGTGTCACCCGGTTGTGCGTTGGAACGCTTGGCCAACATGCGGTAGGCCGTTAGGTACGCGGTGGGAAGGCAGGCTGCTTCCTCAAAACTCAGTGAATCGGGTTTGTCCAATAAATTTTGCGCTGGAACGCGCACCTCTTGTGCCAAAGTTCCAGGGTAGCGTTCACTCAAAAGAGTGCGTTGGGTGTCTAGGGTTTCATCGAGTGTTTTATTTTCGATGTTCTGCATCTGGCCGATCACGGCGTGCACAACAACTTCGCGTCCGTCTTGGGTGACCCCCGCGGCATCGCTGCCAAGGATCATGGGGACCCGATCTGCTTTGAGGGCTTGGCCTTTCAGCGACCAAATATCGTGATGGTTCAAGCTTGCGCTCTTGACATGTACGGTAACCCAGTCCGGTGGGGTATGCGGTTCTCCTATTTCACCCACGCTCAACGCATCAAGCGGATTTTCCGGATTAATCGAGTTGGCAAATGCCGCAATCATGTATCCCCTTTAGGTCGCTTGCTCCAACTTAAACACCCAGATGCCCCGTGCACCAATGCCGGTGCTCGCCACTATCTGCAGGAGAATTCCTTCGGCTGGAATCTCTTGGGTCTCTGGGAAAGTAAAGCGATAGTAGAAACTCTGGATCGGGCTGGTTGTCATGCGCTGGTTGCCGAGCACCACGTACCAGCCTGTTTCTGCCACGGCGGGATCCACGCTGATTCCGACAGTTTCGCCGGGGACCACCGAAACAACCGAGACCGCGTTACCGTCCGCCGCCTGCGCGATCAAATCCTGAGCGCAGTCACCCGCTCCTAGTTCATCTGCATTGAATGCCCAGCAGGTGGCTTGACGGTTTTCGCTACTGGTTCCAGAAAAAACCGTAGCCCCGGGAAGTGGCTTGGTGCAACCTGTGAGAACGAACAGAGCAGAGACTGCGACGGCCAGGAGGGCGGTGCCTTTAGAGACCGAGCGGCGAGGAAACTGTGAAGTCATGGCAGTGACATTACCCGCTGTTCCATGCATCGCGCCTCATGGGAGAGACTTGGCTCGTGAGCACGCCACTTTCAGATCGAGCATTGCAGGCGCAGGTCCCGGGCCTCAAAGACGAAGCGACCCTTGCTAAGGCAATTGAGTTGGCACATGAAGCTGCAATTCTTGAGGCCGGCAATTCAACTTTTATTGGTGAGCACGTGGGAATGGTCATGGAAGCGAAGAATCTGGCGACCCATATCTTCATGTGTACCAACAAGGCTTACCTCGGTTGGCAGTGGGCCGTTACGTTGGCGATAACCCCTAAAAGCAAGTCAACGGTCACCGTCACGGACGTCGTACTGCTGCCAGGCCCGGATTCACTTCTGGCGCCACCGTGGGTCCCTTGGAGCGAGCGGCTGCAGCCGGGTGACCTCAGCGCGGGTGACGTCTTACCCGTGAACGCAAACGACGAAAGACTAACCGCAGGATTCGCCGAATTTTTCGGAACTGATGTCAACGAGGACTTTGAGTACGTTGAGGAATATCGCGGCATTATGTCCGGTTGGGAATTAGGGCTTGGGCGTGCGCGGGTGCTCTCCGTAGTTGGTCGTGAGCAAGCAGGGGATCGATGGAACTCAAGCGAGTTTGGTCCCAAGACAGAAATGGCGCGTCTAGCTCCAGCGACCTGCAGCAGTTGTGGCTTCCAAAACTCACTGGCCGGTCCACTCGGACAATCTTTTGCGGTCTGCACAAATGCGCTGTCCCCGGCAGACGGTCGCGTTGTTGCGTTGAGTTACGGGTGTGGTGCTCACTCAGGAACCGTTGACCCCGGTTTTACGCCCGTTGAGCGCGCAGGTTCGGCAAGTCTTGATCTAGAGTGACATTAATTAAGATTTAGTTTGCGTGCACGTCTATGCAGGAAAACCAAACCAAGTAGGCCACTTGCGCTGGCGATAATGCCGGCGCCGAACCACCACACCGGGGAACCCCCCGCGCTACTCGGAGTGAGCGGACCGACAAACCCGGCCACCACAGTTGCCAGAATTGCGATTGCGGTTCCAATTCGAACCGGGAGAATCGCGTTCGAGTCCGAGGGTGAGTGCACAGCGGTCATAACGCAAGGTTACCGGTAGCTCAAGTGAGTGGGCCGAATCAATTGGGATTGATTGCTTTAGGGTGGTGGTATGACCCCAGGATTTCGCAGAGCCGTGACCATTGTGGTTTTGGTTGCACTCATTGGTAGTGTTTTTGTTGCTGCAATTGGGTCCCTCTGATTCTCAAGAGTCTTGGTGCGGTGGTTGCTGGAGCATTATTGTTTTCGCTTCCGGTACCACTTGTGGTTGCGGCATCGCCTGACGTTATGTGCGAATTCACTGACACCAGGTTGAATGAAATCAGTGGGATGGCACCGTCGCAGGTCCACCCAGGTGTTATGTGGGTTCACAATGATTCAGGTGACGAGGCGAGACTTTACGCACTTCGACTTTCCGACTGTGCAGTTGTTGGCGAGTTGACATTGCGAGATGTTTCTGCGCGCGATTTTGAGGGACTCGCTTCTGGAGTCGATGCTCAAGGTCGTCCGGTGTTGTGGGTGGGTGACATTGGCGACAATGTGGACTCATGGAGTGATGTGTCAATTTACCGGATCCGTGAACCAAGGAATTTAGGAAATAGAAGTGCACAAGTTCAGAGATACAGATTTACCTATGAAGACCGGCCGCATAACGCCGAAACAATTTTGGCTGATCCCAATTCCCAGCAGCTCTGGATAGTCACCAAGCAAATGGCCAGTGGATCGGTCTATAAACTTCCTAAGAAATTGAAAAAGGGCGAAGTAAATATTGCCAAAAAAGTTGGCCCTGCGAGTGGACTGATCACAGACGGCGCGGTCAAGCCCGACGGATCAGGATTCGTTCTGCGTGACTACTTTGATGCGCAGTTTTACGCGGGGTTGCCAACAGGTGAACTCGCCGAAGAGATGCAACTACCCGCTCAAGCGCAAGGTGAAGCAATTGCCTGGCTGCCAGGAGAAGACACGCTCTTAATTGCCAGTGAAGGGGATAACAGGCTGCTGCGAGTTGAAGCTCCCGGGATCCCGGTGGCAGCAGAAAATCAAGGTGGGATAAGTGGCACGAGTGAAGGAAGCGTGAATTCAGCACCGGAAATCGTGGTGGCTGAAGGGGGCCCAAACTATACGGTGCTTGTTGGCGTGGTCGTATCGGTGATCGTGTTGGTGACCGGTTTGATCCGCATGAGGAAGAAGCCTGCGAGTAAAGCGACCGGGAGCACCAAGAAAGCTGTGTGAACTCCGACTGAATCGGCGAGGGCGCCAAGAACAAAAGGTCCGATCCCACCTGCAGTCCCTCCTGTCATAGCGGACAAAGCAGATGCGCGATCGCTTTGGCCGCCAGAAGCCAAGACGACCCGACTGATTCCAAGTGGCCAGAACAATGCCGCACCGACACCGCTAATAACGAGTCCAAGAAGAATGATCGCAGCTATTGGGGTGCTCCAGACCACGATCCAGCCAGCGAGTGAAATAAGGATCGCGTAGGTCAAAATTCGATCAACCGGGAAGTACTCTGCAAGGCGAGAACCAAATACCCTTCCAATAAAGATTCCTCCGGTAAGAGCGGCGACCGAGGCGGCTGCGGCACCGGCTTCGAATCCAGCGCGCTCGCGAAGCAGGTCGGCGCTCCATAGAGTCAGGGTGAATTCGGTCGTGAGCAGTAGGAATAGGGTGGCAAGTGCCCACCAGAATTTGCGCGGGAAGGGCACTCGATTCGCTTCGCGTACTTGTTCGTCCATGGGAACACGGAAAACATGCGGGCTCTTCCGCATAAGTAACAGGCTGACAACAAACCCTGCGAACAGAATCCAAATCCCGGCGCGCCAGCCTAGGAATATTATGGAACCAATCCCAATCGCCAGCGGTGCAAGAAAGCCGCCAAGTGCGGCAACGGCATTTGCTTCAGTAACTGCGGCAGGGCCCGCCTGTTTTTGGTAATCAAAGAGGAATGCGCTGGCCCCAACAATGATTGAAGTGCCAAAAACAGATGCGGTGAATGCGCCGATTAATGTGACGGTAGTGCCACCTGGAATCGTGTAAATCAGGATTCCGATTGTCGCACCAAACACGGCGATGTATAGAAACTTTCCGCGACCTAGGGCCAGGATCAGTCGAGCAGCGATAAGTCCCGCAACGATTCCACCAATTGAGAAAGCGACCGCATGCAGGCTAGCTACCGTCCGGGAGGTTCCTTGTTCGTCTCGAATCAAAGCTTGTGTTGCGCTCAGCCCATAAATGAACCAGGCGTAAGAAGTGATGAGTAGGTAACCCGCCCACGTGGGGCTGTCACGTTTGGGCCGAGCTGGAGTAACTTTGCTCGGGGCATCCTCGCTCACGTAAGTTGCGCAATAACATAATCAATTGATGCCAGAAGTGCTCGCACATCTGCTGGATCAACTGCAGGAAACACGGCAATGCGGAGTTGGTTGCGTCCGAGCTTGCGGTAGGGCTCGGTGTCAAGAATTCCATTGGCGCGCAAGGCTTTTGTGATCAAGGTTGCATCAATGGAGTCGTCAACGTCGATCGTGGCAACCACGCCAGAACGCAACGCGGGGTCGCTCACGAACGGACTAAGCACTTCACTGGCTTGGGCCCAGTCGTAGATCATGTTTGACGACTCTGCGGTTCGCGCAGTGGTCCAAGCCATGCCGCCATTTGTGTTAAACCAGTCAACCTGCTCGGCCATCATGTAAATAGTTGCCAGCGCTGGGGTGTTATACGTCTGCTGGAGCCGTGAGTTGTCAATTGCGGTAACAAGGTCAAGGAAGTCAGGGATCCAGCGACCGGACTCCTTGATTTTGGTGGCGCGTTCAATCGCAGCAGGTGACATGAGTGCTAGCCACAAACCACCGTCAGAACCAAAACTTTTTTGCGGTGCGAAGTAGTAGGTATCAATTTCTTTGGCATCAACTGCAAGACCGCCAGCCCCTGAAGTTGCATCGATAATCATGAGTGAATCCGAATCGGCTCCGATTACGCGCTTGGGGGTGAATGCAACTCCGGTTGAGGTTTCATTGTGCGGGGTGCAATACGCGTCGATCCCTGCGACGGCTTGAAATACCGGAGCGCTACCTGGATCTGATGTCCGAATATCTTGCTCACCCAGGTGTGGCGCCTTCTGCGACCCGGATGCGAACTTCGCACCGAATTCACCAAAGGTCAGGAACTGAGCACGGTCGCGGATCAAACCGAATGAAGCGATATCCCAGAACGCGGTCGAGCCACCGTTGCCCAAAATTACTTCGTAGCCTTCGGGTAGTTCGAACAGATTTGCTAGGCCCTCGCGCAGGCGCTTGACTTCATTACGAACGGTTGACTGGCGGTGTGAAGTACCCAAATACGACTGCCACACGCGAGCAAGGGCGTCGGTTTGTTCTTGGCGCACCTTCGAGGGACCGCTACCGAACCGCCCGTCCACAGGAAGAAGTTCGGTTGGGATCACGATTTCGCTCACGTTTTGCTCCTTGAGGTGGGTTTGGGTGATGC
>Ga0222664_1000210_pt1 | contig 43179 bp, 34 predicted proteins | sample AntAcemetagen604_FD_181147 | JGI IMG/M metagenome (GOLD analysis project Ga0222664, IMG submission 181147) | Saline water microbial communities from Ace Lake, Antarctica - #604 | ecosystem: Environmental > Aquatic > Non-marine Saline and Alkaline > Saline | place: Antarctica: Ace Lake... | reverse complement strand
AGAATTTCCATTTTCAAATTCGGGAAAAATTCTCAGGAAAGAACTAGAGAAAACTGTTTTGAATTTACTCGAGTGGCCTATTTGATAAATAATTCCTCCACCTATCAATTATAGTAGACAAATCCTCTGGAATTTCAGATTCAAAAAACATTTCCTTTCCAGTAACAGGATGTTTAAATCCCAAAGATTTTGCATGTAAGGCCTGTCTAGGAAGAATCTTGAATGAATTTTGAACGAATTGTTTGTACTTGGTAAAATGAGTTCCTTTTAAAATTCTATCTCCTCCATATTCAATATCTCCAAAAAGAGGGTGGCCAATATGTTGAAAATGAACCCTAATTTGATGTGTTCTTCCTGTTTTTAAACGACATTCTACCAACGTTACATAATCAAATCTTTCTAAAACTTTATAGGTTGTTAAGGCATATTTCCCGAAGTCACCTTCTGGAAAAACATCCATAACTTTTCTGTTTTTAAAATTTCTGCCAACATTACCCTCAATAATTCCTTCGTCTTCCGTTAAATCTCCCCACACCAAAGCCCAATAGGCACGCTTAGTTGTGCGTTCAAAAAATTGTTTGGCCAAATGACTCATTGCCATATCCGATTTGGCAACAACCATTACTCCAGAGGTATTTTTATCTAACCTATGTACAATACCTGGTCTTTCGTATTCGCCTTTTTGAGGTAGGTTATCAAAATGAAAAGTTAATGCATTAACTAATGTTCCTGTATAGTTGCCATATCCAGGATGAACCACTAAACCTGCTGGTTTATTTATTACCGCCACTTCATCATCTTCATGAACAATATCCAAGGGAATATTTTCAGGAATAATCTCCAATTCCCTTTTTTGATGAGGCATTAATAAGGTGATTTCATCACCTGGTTTTACCTTGTAATTTGACTTTACAGCACTTTTATTTACCAATAAACATTCAACACGAGCAGCATTTTGAATTCTATTTCGAGAAATCTGAGGCAATCTATCAATCAAAAATTTATCTATTCTTAATAAAGATTGTCCTTTATCTACTTTTATTTCATGATGGGTATAGAGGTCTTCGTTGTCTTCGTCTTCCTCATCATCTTGGATAAAATCTGTGAATTGGTCTGTCATTAATTTAGCATCAAGGGTTTAATTGAAGTTTGCAGCGTTGATAAATTGGTAACGTGCAAAAAGTAAACTCCTCTTTTTAAATGGGTTAACTCAAAGGTATGTTGTTGTGTAAAATTTCCTAGAGCCACTACCCTTCCTGAAATATCATATAATTGATATTGCTGAGGCTCATAATCTGCTGTTACAATGGTCACATTATTTGATGCTGGATTTGGGTTTATCTGAAAAGATACTTTTTCGCTTTCAACCTCAGGTTTTACTTCAGCCAAACCAACTGCATCAATTTGAGCAACTCCAAAATCGGGTCTAATTAGCAAAGAGCCTTTAAAGGAGGTGTTATACCAATTAATGCCATTGTTAACAGTATAAAAAATATGTTTTTGGTTATCGATATTAAAATCAAACCCCACATACATTTTCTTGGCAATAGTTTGTAACCAACCTATATAAAACTCACCTGACACCAAAACTTCTTCTGCCAAAGGAAATCTAACAAAATTGTTAGCCCCTATTGTTATTGGTTCTCGCAAAACATCTTCATAAATAGGTCCTTCATCCAAATTTTTCCAAACCATTATTCTAAATCTTCTATCAGATTGATCTTCTAGCATTTCAGGGAAATTAATTAGAAGCCCTTTTAAAGTATCGGCATGAGGTATTTCAAAATGATAGGCAATCATAGCTCCTGCTTCGTTTATACTATATGCTTGCTCGGCAATTCCATCATCATAGGCAAAATAAGAGTCGAAGGTTTGTGTAGTAATAATGGTGTCATTATCACGATTTGCATCGGGAGTAGTATTTGTAGAGTTTTCAATATTAAACTTCACCTTCTTTTTTCCGGCAGAACCAGTGGTTGGGAAAATAAAATTATTTGGAGAAGAATTTAAAAAATGCTGCACTTTAAAAGGTGAATTTGGCGGTGCAGATGGACCCGTGACATCAAAAGGTTGAATTACCGGAGTTGACGAATAAATAGGTGTATTATCTTCATTGCGTACCTCATAAAAGTTGGTAAAAACCTTACCTGCATCTGATAAGTTATTTAAATCTATAATGAAATCTTGTGAAACAAAACTGGAAGGCGACTTTTTATATTGTTTCCAAGGAACGGATGTAAAATCATTCAAGTAGGAAAAGGGAGGATTTAAAATTGCCAAATCGTCAATTGACTCTCCCTGATTTCTAAATCTTGAAAGTCTTACATAATCAACATGCCATAAATCAAAACTTCCCGATAAGGTTGCAAAACATTTAAATCTAAATTGAAAGCCTTTTTTAAGGTAAACTGAATCCTCAATAAAAATAAAAACCTCTTCAAAAGGTTCTAAAGGCTTTCCTTCACTGCTCCAAGCATATTTCCATTCTTGGTTTACAACATCAAAAAACTCCAAACTAAGAGAATCTTGCGTATTGGGCATTTCGCCATAACCTTGAGGTTGGTAAAAGAAACTTAAATAAATAGAATCTGAACTTGGATAATTAAGGTTGATAGGTTTTGAAGTTAGAATATCGCCAATGCCATAAGTTGAGGGCAAAGACATATCATAAGGATAACCTTGATTATCGGTACCATCAAAGGTTACAAAACCATATGATGGTTGGTTAATAGCCAAAGAATTATTCCAAAAGACACCGTTGGTTGTCCAAAAATAAAAAGGACTATCAAAAACTATGGAAACCGAATCAATTACATTTTTTCCTTGATTTGATGGTGTTAATCTAAAGTACTGGGTATCGACTCCAATAATTTCAATTTCTACAGCTGGCCAACCTATTAGGGTATCTGTAGGTCTTCCAATATCAAGTGTATCTTCAAAAAATATTATTGTATCAGTCTTTTGAGGAAATAAAATAAAATTTCCAGAAGTAGAATCATAAACGTTAAAGTAGGTGGTATCATTAAATATTTTAAATGAATCAGTAATTAAACCGTTTACTTTAAACAAACTGTAAATTGAATCTACTGTAAGGTTTGGATTAGGGATTACCGAACTTCTTATTCGGTTTTTAGAAAAATCATCCACAAAGGGTAATTCCAAAGTATCTGATAGAAATATGATTTTATTAATTGCTCTTGATGATTTTTCCTGAAGAAATTCATGAGAGGCAAAATATCTTGCATTTAAAGTTGTAAGCTCCTCTTGGGCTATACAAAGTTGAAAAACTCCAACAAACAAAAAAGTAACAAAATTCTTAATACTCATTTTAGAGTTGAACGGCTGTTGAATCAATTATTATTTCAGGAATACGGCTACTGTCAGCTGTTAAAAACAATAAAACTGATTGACCCAATTGAATCAACTCTTCATTATCATGAGCAGGGAATTGTCTGAAAATTTTTGCCTTTGCAGTATCCTCAGCCGATTCACAATCCTCGTAATTATAAGCTCCTAAATTTAATCCCAAGTCTTTAAGTTTTTTCTCAGCTTCAACCAAGGGTAAGTTTATCAAAATAGGTACGTTAATATATTCATTACTTAACCCACTTCCCAAAACCAAAACAACACTGCTACCAACAGGTATCATTGTTCCAGGTTTTATTTTGGCCGTATCCATCATTACTTCCAAAACACATTTAACGCATTGATCCGGTCGATATTTTAAAGAATCTACTTTTATTCCAAAGGTTTCTAAAACAGCACTAGCTTGCCTCAGTGTTACATCCTGTAAATCAGGAAATTGAATCTTCTTTGGTGAATTTGCATTGATGGTTAAATAAACCTTTCTTCCTTTTTTAACTTGAACACCAGACTTAGGATTTTGATCAATTACACTGCCCTTTGGAGCACCAATTTCATAAACAGAATCTATAATTACAAATTGTAAAGAATTATCATTTGTAAAATTTTCTAACTCGGTTGAATGAAACCCGTTTAGGTTTGGCATCGTAATAGTTTGGTTGTGCAAAGTGTATTTGTCAATACCATAAAAAACTCCCCAAAGCGCAATTGCTATCAATACCAGATAAATAGCAATATTGATAAAGAAGTATTTTGAAAAAATAAATTTAATAAAAGACATGCCCAGATTAAAGCGGTCAAAGATAACAATTAAAGTGTTCATATCTTTTTGTTCATGGTACTTTGAGCAGTTTCTATCATCTTAGTTTTGAGCTAGATAATAAACAACCAAATGAAAAAAAATATTGCTGTTTTATGCGGTGGATACTCTGGAGAAGCTATAATTTCTGAACAAAGCGGACACTTAGTTTTCAATAATCTTAAAGGAGGAAGGTATAATCCAATATTGGTAATTGTTACTAACGATGGTTGGTTTGCTAATGTTGGTGACGAAAAGTTTAAAATGAATTTTAACGACTTTTCTTTTGTAGATCAAAAAGGTAAATTAAACACTTTTGATGGTGTTTTTATTGCCATTCATGGAGATCCGGGAGAAAATGGTTTGGTTCAAGGTTTTTTAAGATTGTTAAATATTCCGTTTAACTCGGGAAGTGTAATCAACAGTTCATTAACATTTCATAAAAAGTTTTGCAACGATTTGTTAAAACTATATGGCGTTCCTTCTGCCCAATCAATTTACTTAAAAACAAATGAAACTTATGATGCTGTTGAAATCATAAACAAACTTGGATTACCCTGTTTTGTTAAACCCAATAAAGGTGGTTCGTCCATTGGTATTTCTAAGGTTAAAAAGAGTTCGGAACTTGCACCTGCAATTGAGAGAGCATTTAAAGAGGATGATGAAATTTTAGTAGAGCAATTTATTGAAGGTAAAGAAGTAACATGCGGAGTAATTAATCATAAAGGAGAGATTCGTGCTTTAGGAGTAACCGAGATTATTTACGAAAGTGAGTTTTTTGATTATCAAGCAAAATATCATGATAAATCTACCCAAGAAATTACACCTGCAAGAATTGGGGATGAACTCACCGAAAAGGTAATGCAAATTACCAAAAAGGTATATAAAACCATTGAGTGTAGAGGAATGATTCGAGCAGATTTCATAATCATGAATAATGAACCTTATTTAATTGAAGTGAATACTGTACCCGGATTAAGTGAAGCTAGTCTTATACCGAAAATGGCTGCTTATGCCGGAATTTCTTTAAAAGATTTATTCGAAAATGAAATTGATATGATGTTGGGGGGAGGATGAAAGATGTTTGGAGGAAAGGATGAAGGAGAAAAGAGGAAAGAATTAAGGAAGAAAGAATGAAAGATTAAAAAGTAAAGATGAAAGATGTTTGGAAGAAAGAGGAAGGATGAAAGAGTAATGAGTAATGAGTAATAAGTAATGAGTAAAGAAAAATGATGAAAGAATTAGGTTTAGATAGAAGTTAGAAAACTTGCTAATTTTTGAACTGCTACTCCCCTATGGCTTATCTCATTTTTTGTTTTTGAATCCATTTCAGAAAATGTTAAATCAAAGCCATTGGGTTTAAAAATAGGATCGTAACCAAATCCTGCATCTCCACTTTTGGTTAAGGTAATTTCTCCTTTTACAATGCCTTCAAAGTAAAATTTTTCTTGGTTTAAGATTAATGCGATTACAGTTTTAAATTGTGCTTTCCTGTCAGCTTTTCCATTTAGCTCTTTTAAAAGTTTGTTTACATTATCTTCAAAAGAGCAGTTTTCACCAGCATACCTCGCTGAATAAACTCCAGGTGCACCGCCCAAAGCATTAACTTCCAAACCTGTATCATCACTAAAAACATCTAAACCACAAAATTCATGAACTACCCTAGCTTTTTCTAAGGCATTTTCTTGAAGGGTTTCATAAGGTTCTTCAATATCTTTCAAAAAACCAATTTCGGCTAAAGAAACAACTTCAAATTTACCTTTTAGAATTTCTCTTATTTCTTGTAATTTGTGTTTGTTGTTAGTGGCAAAAACAAGCTTTTTCATTGTGCACTTTTATAAATATTCTCAATAATTTCAACAACTTTTTTTCCTTCTTCAGCCGAAGCTAAAGACTTTGAGTGTTTACCTTGTAAAGCATCAAAAACACTTTCATAAACAGCCTTGTGGTTATTTTGATTGGAGTTGGTTAGAAACAATTGCTCTTCTTTAAGTTTTTTATTTAGCTCAGGTTTAACTTCAAAATAATCTATTTGGTTAAGGTATTTACCACCAATTTTAATCGTTGCTTTTTCTGCAATTATAGTAAGACTTCCTTCCATATTTTGATTTGTGGAATTGGTTGACACATTGATAGAGCCAATTGCATCGTCCTTTGTTTTGAAAAGTGAGATTAATGAATCTTCGAACTCTATGTAAGGATGATTACTATTTTGAAGAATTGTTTTTTGAGGATAAATTTCTCCAAAAAGAAAATATAAAATATCTACAAAGTGGCTAAACTGATTGAACATAATCCCACCATCTAAAGCTTTGGTGCCGCGCCATGATGAATTCTTATAATAAGCTTCATTCCTATTCCAAAAAGCTTTTACCTCAACTTGAAAAATTTTTCCCAACAAACCGTTTTCTAAAGCAATATTTAAATCTCTAATTGGTGCATTAAATCTATTTTGTTTAACAACAAAAAAACTCCTGCTATTTTGCTTTGCTGTATCAATCATTTTTTGGCAATCGATACTTGACAAAGCCATCGGTTTTTCTACCAAAACATGTTTGCCATTTTTTAAAGCTTCAATAGCTATATCTGTATGATTTCCACTTGGTGTACAAACTGAAACTAAATCAATATCACTATTGCGAAAAATATTTTCATTTGAAGAAAAGTCGGACTTATTTGAATCTGAAACACCCAAAAGCAAGAAATTTGAATTTTCAGCCAAAACTTGTTTGTGCCTTTTAGCAATATGTCCGTCTCCAATAATGCCAACCCTTATTTTCATGGCTTCAAAAGTAATTGTAAAAATTGTGAGAATTGATTTTGGTTCAACCTAAAATCTCATTGATTTTGTTAAAGTAAGCTTCAATCACAAATTTTTCATCAAAAGTATTTTCTGCTAATTTTCTTGATTCTAAACCCATATTATTACGGGCTTCTACTGGTAGGTTAATAAATTGCTGCATAGCATAGGTTAATGCTTCAGCATCCTTAGGAGCTACCTTGTAACCGTTTTCCCCATCAATTACAACTTCTTTACATCCAACATTTTCGGTTGTAATAATGGGTTTCCCCATCGCTGCAGATTCAAGTAAACTTCTTGGAACACCCTCTCTGTAATAGGATGGATAAACAATGCAATCTGCTTGATGAATGTAATCCTCTACCCGATCTGTTTTTCCTAAATAATCGATAATACCTTCCTCAATCCAAAGTTGCATGTCTTCAGATTTTATAGCCGTAGGATTTTCAAAATCTAATAACCCTAAAACCCAAAAATTTGCATTTGGGTTTTCCTTCTTTAGGGCTCTTGCAGATGCTACATATTCACCAATACCTTTATCCCATAACATTCTCCCGAATAGCAGAAAGTTAACATCCTTTTTACCAACGTCACTCCGATTGCCATTTAATGGCAAAATGGAGTCTCTATGCAAAGGTTGAAAACGCTTTGTATCCACTCCTGAGCCTGGTAATCTAGAATAAGATTGGTTTTTCAAAATCTTTAAATCCTGAAATAATTTTATATCATCTTGATTCTGAAAAAAGATATGCTCGATATTTTTTTGAGAATATTTATACAATTGAACCGCAATTTTGGTTACCCAAGTGGATTGGTTAAAAAGCGTACCCAACCCCGCAATATTATTAACCACAGGAATATCCAATTGCTTGGCAGCCATGGAAGAATAAATAACAGGTTTGATGGTAAAATTTAACACCAACTCTGGTTTTTCCTTTTTAAAAATTGCTTTGTACTGACTTAACAAACTTAAATCTGCTAAAGGGTTTGCCCCTTTACCTTGTATTTTTAAAGTGTGAAATTTAAAGCCTGCTTCTTTTATCTTTGCCGTTGAACGGTCTTCCATGCTTACTGCATGTACATCAAAACCAGCTTCTTTTAAAGCCAACATAAGCTTTAACCTGAAGTTAAAAAGTGTCCATGAGGAGTTGGAGGATATTAAGATTTTCATTGATTGGAATTCCAAGACCTAGTTTTTTCAATAATATGGTTTTTTGCAATATTAATGATTGCATTAACCTATTTTAATCTCCAAAAAACAGATAACAACACTCGTTTATTTGCAATTTTAGGGGTTTCCACAAAAATGTTAGGAGGGTTTGCATTTTTAATGGTTTACACATTTTATTTTAATAGGTTAGGAGACACGTTTGCCTACCTTTCAATAAGTAAAAAACTTTACCTATTAATTCTTGAAAAACCGAGCGTATTATTTGAATTATTTACACCATTTGCTGAGTCAAAATCAATTGATTTTTATCAATTTATAAAATCAATAGATTTTTATGCAGATTGGGACACTTATACTGTAATTCTGTTTTCGACCTTTATTAACTTTTTCTCTTTTGGCGAACCTTTTACTACCACAATTATTTTCTCAGCAATTTCATTCCTAGGCCTATGGCAGCTTTTTTTAATCATAAAAAGAATTTTCCCTACTTATAAAGTAGAAAGTATCATAGCTACTTTGTTTGTTCCATCTGTAGTTTTTTGGGGTTCGGGTGTGCTAAAGGACACCTTGGTTATGGGATTTTTGGGCTATTTTATCAATGCTTTTTTTAAAGTATTTCATTATAATGAAATTAATTTTCGAAACTTGTTTTGGATAATAATATCTTCATTAGTTGTTGCATTAATAAAACCATACATTATTCTTTCATTAATACCTGCAATATTGTTTTATATTTTAAGTTTAACAATTGTAAAAGTTAAGAATATTGTAGTTAAAGCGGTAATTCTTCCATTGGTCGTTTTGATTATCTCAGCAACCTCAGTTTACGGAATTATTAAGATTGGAGAATTTTTTCCCCAATACTCCACAGGTAGGGTATTGGAAACTGCAGAGAAATATCAATTTCATCATTATGCTGGAGGAAACACCAATGCAGAGGGAGCAGGCTCAGGATATACTTTAGGCGGCTACAATTCTACTTTTATTGGGATTTTAGGACAGGTTCCCTCATCTATTAATGTCACACTGTTTAGGCCTTATTTATGGGAAATTAGAAACCCAGGGATGTTAATTTCGGCTATTGAAAGTGTTATTTTTTTGTTACTTACAATTTATATTTTGTTTAAAACAGGAATTGTAAGAAGTTTCCAGATTATCAAACAAGATTCGTTTCTAATTTTTTCGACCACTTTTTTTTTATTTTTTGCTTTTGCTGTTGGTTTTACATCTTATAATTTTGGAGCTTTGGCCCGATACAAAATTCCTTGTATGCCTTTTTTTATTTTTACTTTACTGTTTTTATACAGGCACTCTCTTAAGGAGAAAAAAAAGATGGTCTTTTTAAGACGCTAATTGCCTTTTATAAAAAGCAATGGTATTTTTTACCATTCGGCCTTTTGAAAATTTTGAAAAGAGATTCTCTTTTGCCTGAATTGAGAATTTTTTGGAAATTGGTGTATTTTCCAAAATAGATTCTACTTTATCCAAAAAGTCTCTACCATTGAATGGCCTTGCCAATAAACCTGAGAATTCATGTTCAATTCCCTCATTGCAACCAATTGTATCAAAAGCCACTACAGGAGTTCCACTGTGGAAGGCTTCAAATATAACCAGGGGCAGTCCCTCTGCATAAGAAGGCACTAAAATCACATCTGATGCAGCCATTAACTCTAAGGTATCTTTTCGATAACCGAGCATCTTTACATGGTTTTTTAGTTGGTATTCCTTTATCTGAAGCATTATTTCCTCTTCTAATTCTCCATTACCAGCTATAATTAATTGCAAGGATGGGTACATTTTTAGAAGCATATCCAAATTTTTTAATACAAAATGGTGACCTTTCCTTTTAACTAATCTTCCAACAATTAATAACTGTGGACTTCCAAATTTTAAAGATTTAAGTTTTTCTTTTTCAATAGGCGCATAATCAAAACCATGATGGATTACCTCAATTTCTGATTTAGGCTGAAGACCTATTTGTTTAAAGAAATTTTTTAGCCCATAACTACAAGCATAAACCCCATCCATTTTACTGAAGGAAAATTTCATGATATAGTAATACAATGTTTTGGGCATTTTTTTTGGCTTCAAGCAGTATTTAAAATACAAATCTTCTTGGTAACCATGAAGGGTGGAAACTAGCTTAAAATCAAATCTTGAAATTAATTTGACTAGAGAAACAAGAAAATCTGAATAAACTAAATGAGAGTGAACTATATCAAATTTTTCTCTACCAATTGTTGACTTGATATTAAACAAAACTTTTAAAGAAACATAACTATTTGTTTCACACCCATAAACAGGTATGTTTAATTCTTGAAGTAAATTATTGAATTCTAAAGCTAACTCCTTATTTTCTTTTAAATAAAAATTATAAAAATGAACATCAATATTATGATCTTTTAATTTAGGAAGCAACTGTAAAAAATATTTCTCAGAACCCGCAATAGCAGCTATATTTTGAATAAATAAGACCTTCAAATTTTTAATATTTTTTTTTAGTTATAGCCATTATTAAATTGCTCGGAATTTGTTTTTTAAGGTTCAAAACCAAAGACCTCGAAATAAAAGAAAATATCAATTTGAAATGTCTAAAATAATTATATGTTTTGGTGGCTTTTAATAAAATTATTTTTTCTTTAAAAACCAAATAGGGAAACTGCTCGCTTTTACCCCCTGCCTCAATTTGAGCAAAAATGATATTTAATTTGTAAAAAACAGCTCTATCTAAAAGTAGATTATAAAAAAATGCTTGGTCGGCAATAATTTTAAATTTTAAATTGAAACAATACTTTTTATATAAAGAGGTAAGACATATTACTGATTGGTGGGAAAACGGCAATTGTTTCCACATTGTGCCAGTTTCAGAAGCTTTAATTATTCTAGTGTAACCGTCAAGGTAATTGGCCCTAACATTTCCGTATATAACTGAAGGCTCGCTTTGTAATGAAATAATTTTTTTATGAATTTTTTCGATGGTCCTTTCATTTTCGAAAATATCTCCTGAATTTAGAAACCATAAAAACTTGCCTGATGCAAGTTCAATTCCTTTATTCATGGCATCATAAATTCCAAAATCTGGTTCTATTTTTAAAACATCAATAGATTTTTGAGCATATAAATAATCTACGCTCCCATCAGTTGAATTTCCGTCAATAACAATAAACTCAAAAGAATCAAACTGTTGGTTAAAAACAGATTTACAAGTTTTTATTAACCCTTTTAGATTATTAAAATTTATGGTTACAATTGAAAAATAATTCATTGACCTTTATTATTAAAAAGTAAAAGGGTAAATTTATTATTTAACCTTTGCCTCTATTAATAAAATTCGAAATATTATTATTAATTTATAAAAAATGAAAATAGCTTTTCTTGTTAAGTATTATGAATCGTATCAAAACAATATGCTATTAAAAAACCCTAATTGGAATGATTTAAATTACGATAGCCTAATTGAGAAAATAAATGATGATTATTTTTTAATGTACAATTCATTTGTAAAATACCTCAGTAGATTAGGTCATGAAGTGCAATTAATAATTCCTAACATGAAATTATTGCAAAATAAATGGATTGAAAACAGGAAAATAGTTATAAACGGAAATTGGGAATTGGAAATAGCTCAATTACAAATTTCTGAATTTAAGCCTGATATTTTATTTTTAAATAGCAATTTTGAGTATTGGGGAGGATTTCTTGAAAAAGCTAAAAAACACTCAAAAAAAGTATGCGGTTGGCTCTCTTGTCCATTCCCAAAAAGTCTTTCATTTAAACATATTGACTTAGTTTATACTCTTTTCCCACCCCATCATACTTACTTTAAATCGATTGGAATAAATTCTAAATTAGTTCATGCAGGTTTCGACCAAGAGATCTATTCAATGCTCAAACCCGATCCTACTATAGATGTTTCATTTATTGGCGGTATTGGTGCTTATCATAAAAAAAGAACTGAATTCCTTATGAAATTAGCTTCGAGTGTGAAAATTGATTTTTGGGGTTATGGATTTGAAAGTTCAAATCTCATTAAAACTTTTTTAAAACATGTAATTACAAAATTTAGATTTTACAATAATTATAATGGTCTTGCATGGGGTACAGATATGTATAGCGCAATCGGCAATAGCAAAATTTCAATTAATGTTCATGGCGATATCGCAAAAGAATACTCGGTAAATATGAGAATGTTTGAAGCAACAGGAATGGGTTCATTATTATTAACTGAAAAAACAGATTATTTGAACAATTTTTTTGACCCAGAAAAAGAAGTAATAACCTATAATAATGTTGATGAAGCCAAAGAAAAAATTAAATACTATTTAGAAAACGATTCCGAAAGAATTAAAATTGCAAAGGCAGGACAAGAAAGAACCTTTAAGGATTATAATTACAAAACACTTATTAAAAATTACGAAGCTGATTTCATCGAATTATTAAATAAATGAAAAATTATATAGCCAATATTCCGTTTTTAAAGCCATGGTATTTTTATTTAATTACTGTTTTTTTAAAGCTAAAAAATGACAAGTTTACTGCAGGATATAACTTACGCATAAACAAAACCAAATTAGGGTATTCAGTTTCAATAGGTGATAACTCTTCTTTAACAAGATGTAAAATAGGAAGCTTTACCTACATTTCAAAAAATTGTTCGTTGAGGGATGTTTTTATAGGTAAGTTTTGTGCTATTGCTCCTGATTTTAAGGCTGGTCTAGGATTTCATCCTATTTCCTTCGTATCAATTCATCCCTCGTTTTATTCAAATGAAAAACAAGTATCTCATTCATTCACAAGTAAAAAATTAATTACAGATCATAAACCCATCATTATTGGAAATGATGTTTGGATAGGTTCTGGTGTTACCGTGCTTGACGGAATAAAAATTGGAGATGGGGCAGTAATTGCAGCTGGAGCGGTCGTAAACAGGGACATAAATGACTATGAAGTAGTTGGAGGTGTTCCCGCAAAACATATAAAATATAGATTCAATGAAGAGGAAATAAAAAAATTGAAAAAAATTAAGTGGTGGAATTGGGATTTAAATAAACTTAAACAAAAAGCCAATTTATTCTTAAATATTAAAGAATTTTTACATGATTCATTATGAAATTTCGCTAATAACACTCATTGCCAAATGACCAAATAAATCCCGTCTAAACTATATTCACTTGTATTGAAAAAACATTTACTTTTTTGTTCTCCTCTAAATTAAAACTACCTAACACTGAAGAAGGAATATAAACTGCACAAAGTGTATCCTGTATATGGTATACGTTTTTTATATAACTCTCAGGAATTCCATTCAGTATGCCTGCCAAAACAGAATATCTAATTCCTTGTGCATCTTTATAGTCATGCCAAACAACAACAGTGTTTTCATGAACGCAGTTTTGAAATACTTTTTTAGTATCGTTTAATACTCCGGCATACGAATGGTCTCCATCAATAAAAATTAAATCAAACTTTTGATTGAGATCAGCAAAATCAAATGAATGAGTGTTTTTAAAAACTTGTTTTAATTTATTAATGTCTTTCTGAAACAAACCATTCTGAACAATAAACGATTCAGAAATTCCCATTTCTTTCATTTCTTCTTTTCCAAGAGTTAGAGACGTAAGGGTTTCACAATATTGTTCCAAATTCTTTAAAGTTTCGCCTCGCCAACTTCCTATTTCAAGGAAATTACATTTCAAAATATTTTTTGAAAAAAAAATTAAAAGCAATATATCTGGTATTGTAGAATTACCTGGCTGAAAAATATAAGGGTTTATATCTAAATTATCAGAACCTGACGGAAAGTCAAGAATAGGAAATTCTGATACCCCATATTTTTTAATGCTTTCTTGCTTTTTTATTATTTCGTGATTGTTTGCAATTCCATTTAAGAAAAAACGAATTGGTGTTTTTAAAGCCAATTTTAAATATTCATAAGTAGTATTCATATTAATTCAAAAGTCGGTTATATTTTATCTTTAGTGCTTCCGGACCAAAAATTTTATTCATTGTCATTTTGTTTTTGTCAATATCCACTTCGAGAGTTAATCTATTTTTAAATTCATTTAGTTGGTAAACGTCAACCCCTATACTTTTCAGATAATTATAAAACGGATTATCATGATGAAGAAATACCAAAGCACCTGATATCAATAATTGAATGATATTGCCCGTGCCTTGATTTCTTTTAAATCCGAAAATCGCAAATTTTACATTATTTAATATTTTATTGTAATCAGAAAAGGGTATTTTTTCTTTTAGAATTTGATGATTTAACTTTTTTTCAATCATAAAATTTTCAATTTCCTCAACGTATTTTTCATTGATTGGATAAGATAATGGTATAATGACTTGTTCATTTTCTAATTCATTCCTGTACATTGAAAGAACATCTAAATGATTATTACTTAGCGTTGCACTTTGACCTAATAATGTTAGGTTTTTCGAACCGTTACTCGGCCCAAGTTCACTTTCGAACACCAAATAATTCCAGTCTAAATAAACTGCTTTATATAATGGCAAAATTTCCTTTAATCGATCAAACTCCTCATGAACAAAATGACAGAAATAATTTATATGTTTTACCGCTTTGGGCAATCCTACGTTTAATTTACACCTTATTAAGAGACCTAAAGATTGATTAATTACATTTTTAAAGGTTTGTTTTTCACCTATTTTTTTAAAATTTAAGGTGATTGGTAAAAAAATATCATTTTTAATATATGGTAATCCATAAACCTCCCCTCCCCAAAACAACCAATATGAAATATTCTTAGAAAATTTCAAACACAATTTTTGATTTTCTATTGAAAAAAAATGAAAATACAATCGATCCTCTTGATTTACCTTTAAATTTTTAATTAGAGTTTTAATACTGAAATAAAGACACACATTCCGCCTGCTAACAACGGCAGTAGAAACGTTATAATTCAAATTTGAGTCCTCTTTTATGTAATAAAAATTGTTCGATTCAGGAATAAATCTCTCTTGATTGTGGATGAATTTTTCAATGAAAATTGAATTATGTGCAAAGTGAATATTCAAATCAAAATTTGGTGTTAGTTCTAAAAGTTGTTTAACAATAAAATTAATAATTGTTGAATAGTAATTTCGGGTTGTTATTAATTATTTGTAAAAAAACTTGACCTTTTTTCACCTTTAATGTATTATTCAAAATACAGTCAAATACTAATTCTATCATATCAATTTGTAAGTCAAGTATACCATTATACCCATTTTTACTAAAGTAAGATTTTGGCACTGCAGTTTGTATAATTATTGGCCCTGTATCAATACCTTTTTCAATAAAATGGGCAGTGTTACCTAAAAGAATGGTTTTGTCATCATTTAATGCTTGATCTATTGCATTGAGACCAGGAAACATAGGTAAAATTGACGGATGGAAATTTATTATCTTGTTTCTATATAATGCAAGCAATTCACCTTTTAGTAAATGGGTTCCAAAACAAAAGCAATAGTCAATTTTTTTGGCAATAAAATGCTTTAAAATGAATTCTGACAACCTAAGGTTTTCGTCTTTGTTACTATTTTGTTTATAAGCAAATTCCTCGAATGCAATGTTTTTATGACCCGCCAAAACACAAATTTGATCTGTTGTTTTTGAGTCAGTTATAATTAGTTTGGTTTGTGAAATAATTGCACTGTTCTTCCTAAAAAGGTTGCTCAACCTTGTCCCATTTCCAGATATATAAAAGGCAATGTTCATATTAAAATATTGTTACTTAGATTGGCAATAATAGTTTCCTTGTCATTGAACATTAATACATCTATTATTGATAAGCCGCTAACAAAGGCAGTCTCAAATTGCTTATATTCAAATAAATGGTGTTGCATGAACCATAGCTTAACATCTTGTTTTAGAAAATAATTTTTATCATATAGATCAACTCCTCCAATTGGGTTTACGTAATTTCCAGCACCAATAGATTTAGTTATATTTATTAATCTATCTGCTTTTGACATTCCCTTAGAACTTCCAAAATTTTGAGACGAAATACAAAATTTCTGCGGTTTTTCAAGATACGTAAACACTGCTTTGATTGAAGAAATATTTAGTTCTGAAATTGATTTGTATTTAGTATTGAGCGTATTCTCTAAAACAGTTATTACCTCATTAAAATATGGTGCTTTTTTATAAGCTATTCTAATCCGCGATAACAACTTTTGATAATCAGCACTGTAATCAATTTCAATGTCTTTAATCAACTTATTTTGGCTGACTTTTTTACAAGAAATTGTAGTTAACTTATCCTTTCCATCTATCAAAATTCTATTTCTATTTATCCAGCCTTTTTTTATATAATTTACATCATCATAAAACACAAAAGTATCCACCTCATTGATCAATTGAAAGTAACCAAAGTAGGGGAAAAAATAGGGTTGCATAATTGCAACTTTTAGACCTGACATCATACTACAGATATTATTATCCTTGAAATCAACTTTTGTTGTTCTAATGTCAATTCATGATACAAGGGCAAGCATAAGATTCGAGATGCACAAGAATCTGATATTGGAGTTGCTGTTTTGGTTACATAATCTAAAGAGCTAAGAGACGGATAAAAATACCTCCTTGGAGAAATCATATTATCTTCGAGCGCTTTTTTAACCCTAAGTAACACTTTTTCATTACTAAACAAAACTGGGTAATATGCATGGTTATAAGAACATTTCTCTTGCATCTTTTGTTTTTCAATATTCAAACCTGCGAACAACTCATCATAAAACTCACTTTGCTGTTTTCTTTTGGATGAAATTTGATCGATATCTTCCAATACACAAAGCCCCATTGCTGAATGAAATTCAGAGTTTTTACCATTAATACCAACACCATTAAAGTTCTCAAACCCGTCATGTCCGAAATTACGCATGTAGTTCAATCTTTTTAATACATTTAAATTTTCCGAAAAAACAATTCCACCTTCTACTGAGTGCATTAATTTGGTAGCATGTAAACTAGTTATTGATATATCACCAAACCCGAAAACACTAACCCCTTTATACAAAGTATTGAAACAATGTGCTGCGTCGTAAATAACCTTTAGATTGTGCTTTTTTGCTATGTTATCAATAGCATTTATATCACAAGCATTTCCAAAACAATGAGTTGCCAAAATTGCCGAAGTTTTATCAGTAATTGATTTTTCAATTTTGTTAGGATCAATATTAAGTGTTTGCTTATCTATATCAACAAAAACAGGCTTGCACCCTTCCCAAACGATACTGCTAGTGGTAGCTACATACGAAAAAGGTGTTGTTATAATTTCTCCTTTCAAATCAAGCGCTTTTATTGCCAATTGAAGCGCCATTGTGCCGTTGTTTACATAAACTAAATTTTCAAGTTTCAAATGAGACTTTAGTCTTCTTTCAAACTCTTGAACTAAAGGGCCATTGTTGGTTAGCCAATTTCTAGCCCAAACTCCATCTAATAATTTGAATACTTTTTCTTTTTTAGGAAGGTATGGTTTTGTTACTGGTATCAATTTTATTCCTTATTAATTGTGTTAAAAATGTAATAAACTCCAGTCTAAATACCTTAGCAAGAGTAACAAATATAATTGTAGCAATTGAAAATTCGATTGCTAGTTTCCATAAAACACCCATTGTAAAATAATCTTTTATTAAGTGTATTACGATTATAGGAATTAGCGCCACAATTAAAGGTTTCAAGAGGTCAATTAACTGAGACCTTAAACCATAATTAATAACCTTGTTGCTATAAATAGTGTTAATAATATAACTTATAACTGAATGCAAAACTAGCAACCATAACAAAGAGTTTATAGAACTAAAAACTCCAAGAATAATTAATGGAATAAGGGTGATTTTTTTAATTAATTCAACGCGCAAATAATAATCTGTTCGGGCTTTAACTTTCAGAATACTTAAATTTATGGAGTGTAAGGGATGTAGTACAAATGCAAAACAAACAATTTCTAAATACTCTGCTGTTGTATTCCAATCTTCGCCTAATAGAAATAATACTAGTTTATCTGATTCTACATAAATTAAACCTACTAAAAAAAAGGACAAGACCATTCCTGTTTGAATCAATTTTGATAATCCGGACTTCAACTTTTCATCATTATTCTGGATTTTTGAAAGGATAGGAAAGCTTACTTTCTCTATTAAATTACTTAATGTAGTTGGAATGGCCATTCCCATCAGTTCAGCTCTTGAATAAAAGCCTAAACTAATAGGTGAATAAAACTTGGCTATTACAAATTGTGCTCCTTGCCCAAATACTGCATTTATAATGCTACTCAAAAGCAAATGAAAGCCAAAAGAAAACATCAGTTTTAACTCTTTGAAAGAAAATATAAACGAAGGAATCCATCTACCAACAACAGTTATGAAAATATTATAAAGTAATAATTGTAAAAGGTTTCTATAGACCAACGACCAAACTCCATAACCTAAATAAGCCAAATAAATTCCTGCTGCTCCTGAAATAACATTCGATGCAATGGAAGCTTTAGATATTACTTTAAAATTTAATTTCTTAAAAAGAATTGCATTTTGAACCGCACCAAAGGCCGAAATTATTAAAGTTAATCCCAATACTTTAATTACTGAAGTAAGTTCTGTTTCTTGAAAATAAATTGAAATTGATTTTGCCGAAAAATAGAGTCCAGCGTAAATTATTAACGCAATAAAAAGGTTATAGTAAAATACCGTTGAATTATGAATTTCTTTTGCGTCTTGTTTTTGAATTAGAGCAGCCGTCAATCCACTTTCTACTAAAGGTTGTATTATATTTATTATTATTAAAGATATACCAACAATACCAAAAGCCTCTGGTGATAGCATTCGAGCTATATAAATACCAACAAATAGCTGAATTAATTTCCCAACCACTCCTTCAACAAAACTCCAACTAAAACCTATTACTGCTTCTTTACGTAGTGACAACTTCAACTAATGTTAATTTTGCAAATAAACACCATTGAGAAAGCTATTTTTATTATTACTTCTATTTTTTGTAAATTCTTTATCCGCTCAAACTTTTTCTACAAGTAATCTAGAATTTTGGTTTTCATCAGATAGCCTGAAGCATAAAAACTCAGTTGTTGAAAAATGGTATAATAAAATTGACACCAATTATTCGGCCATTCAATTGGATTCAAGCAAGCGACCTGTATTAAAGTTTGATTCCACAATAAATTCAAATGTTTTATTTTTTGATGGAATTAACGACCATTTAGTTATTGATTCATCTGTTAACATTAATACCATTTATGTTGTATTTAATTATGCGGATTCTATTTTCTCGACAAACAAAGGAGTTATTACAAGTAATCAAACTGGAAGAGTAATTCTATTAGGTTTAAGTGGAGGGACATCTTTATATGGAGGAGCAGGATCTCATATTAGAACTGGTGCGACATTAACTGGATCATCAAGTGTAAACCATGTAAATACGGGAAACTTATTTCCGTTAAAAACAATGAAATTAATACGACTAACTAGCGGTACAATTCCCAAAACATACGATAACCTTTTATTTGGCTCAGATAGGTTTTATAATGGGTTTTATTGGAAAGGAAATGTTGCAGAAATAATAGCTTTTAATAGCAGTATTTCAACTCTAACTGACTCATTAGTAAATAATTACATTCAAAATAAATATACCCCCAGAATTGATCTCCCCGACACCATTAACATCGAATATACCTTGTGTGAGTATAATTTAAACATTAAAAAAAATTGGTTTACCAGTTATACTTGGTCAAAAGGCCAAGGAAACAACTCCAACATCACCGTAAACCAAAACTCGAAACTGGTTGCCACTGTTAACGATATTTTTAACAATGTTTCAACTGATTCAACTTATATTCAATACAACCATAATCCTTTATTTCAATTGGCTGATACTACAATTTGCTACCCCTCTACTCTAACTTGGTCAACGCAAATGCCACACACCTATGATTTTATGTGGCAAGATGGTTCTGCTGATTCAGTTTTAAACATTACCCAACCTGGCAATTATTGGGTACAAATTACTGATAGTTTCGGGTGTTCAATCACTTCAGATACCGTGCATATTGAGGTGGATACTTTTGCTAATATCGCCAGCCTTGGCCCTGATAGGAACTTATGCCAAGGGAATAAATTAGAATTGGTTTCCGGCAGAACGCAAGCGGTGGATTATTTATGGTCAAATGGAGATTCCTCCTCGAGCATACAGATTAATAATGCAGGCAGTTATTCTGTAACAGCTACAAACAGCTTGGGCTGTATAGCTGAAGATACTATTTCTATTGGCATAAAAGGCTTGGCCCCTTCTCCCCTTTTTAGCTTTCAAAATGTTTGTAATGGAGATTCAATAAATTTTTCAGACCAATCGGTTTCAAATTCTGGGAATATCATCGCTTGGAATTGGAGTTTTGGAGATGGCTTAGTTGATTCGGCTCAAAACCCCACCCATTTGTACTTAGATTCTGGTAAATATGAAGTTTCCTTAACTGTAGTTACCGATTCTGGTTGTGAAGCTTCTTATCGAGATACAATTTTAATTTACCCGAATCCAATGGCAAATTTTTCCATTGGCCAATCATGCTCAAACCTAAACTCTGTCTTTTCTGATTTATCTAATTCTGCTTGGGATTCAGTTATTTCTTGGAAATATGTCTTTGGAAATGGACAATTATCTAGCAACCAAAACCCTACTACAATATTTAACTTTAGCCAACAATTCAATCCAAAATTAACGGTAGAAAATAGTTTTGGTTGTAAAGATTCAATCACCAAAAACCTGTTTGTAAAACCCTCTCCTATTGCCGATTTTTCTGTTTCTAGTCCATGTGTAAACGATTCTGTTTTTATTCAAGAAAATGCAATTGGAAATGGAAGTTTCTCATATCAATGGACACTTTGGAATGGGTTCAACTTTGTTGGAAATCAGTTTGATAATGTATTTACCTCAATAGGTACTTACCCGTTAACCTTACAAGTTACAGACACAAATAATTGTTATGATACAATTTCAAAAAACATCTTCATAAGAAATCATCCAACTATTTTAAATCAATTAAAAGACACTATAATTTGTTTGTTTGACACCCTTACCTGGAAGGTGCCTTATCCAAAAAATGCATTCTCTTTTCAGTGGCAAAATGGAAATAGTGATTCCCTCTTTAATATAACATCAGCAGGGACATATTTTTATGAAATAACAGATTCTGTTGGTTGTGGTGCAATTTCTCAAAACGTTCAAGTTTCAATTAATCCATTTCCATCTTTGGTAACATTGGGAAATGATACTTCAATTTGTAAAGGAGAAATCGTTACACTTAAAAACAATCCCATTTATTTAACCCAAACTTTTTGGAATACTGGTGATACAACTAGCTCAATTGCTATAGATTCAACCTCAAATTACAGTGTTACCTTAACCGATACAATGGGTTGCATTGGTAGGGATACGTTTAATGTTTTTATAAGAGGTGAGGCCGCAATTTCAAGAATGGCTTTCGATACAACCTGTATTTTAGATTCAACCCAATTTTATGATGTTTCTCAATTGGCTTTAGGCGATACAATCGTTTCATGGAATTGGGATTTTGGGAATAATTTAACAGACACTACACAAAACCCAAAAACTTATTATCCTGCTACAGGGTTTTATTCTATTAACCTTCAAACGCTTACTAACGATTTTTGCTTTCATGAAACATGGGATACAATTCAAGTTTACAAACTACCTACGCCAAGTTTTTCGAGTCCTTTAGGATGTGAAGACAGAGTGATTGCCTTTAATGATTTATCGGCAGCTGGAGATGGATTCCTTACAAATTGGAGTTGGAGTTTCGGTGATGTAAATAATACAAGTAGTACACTTCAAAACCCAATATTTACTTATGATACCTCAGGGAATTTCTCAGTGACTTTAAAAGTTATCAATTCATTTGGATGCGAAAACTTAACAGCTCAATCTAAAAAAATTGAATTTACCCCTAGAGCAAAGTTTACAGCTTCAAATGTATGTTTTGGCGAATTGGCCCAGTTTCAATCGAACTCCATAATCGGCTCTGCGTCAGCTTATGTTTGGGATTTTGGTGACAGTATTCAATCACAAGGAATTCAAGTTCAGCATTTGTATGATACCATAAATACTTTTAATGTTCAACTTATTGTTAACTCTTCAAATGGGTGCTCAGATTCGGCATTTTCTCACTTAGAAACTTACCCCCATCCAACAGCATCAACCTTTTCAGGGAGTTACTGTATTGGTGAACCTTTTGAATTACTAGATACATCTATTGAAAAAATACACCCCATTATTTCTCGAAATTGGAAGTTAAATAATCAAGTTATTGATACTGGTAAGTACTTAAACTTTACATTAAATGATACGGGAAGTTTTTCATTTCAGCTTGCAATTTCCTCGTCGGTAGGATGCTCAGACTCTTCATTTGGACTCATTAAAATATCTGATTTTCCAACTGCAGATTTCACCTATGCTCCCTCTTTTGGAGCCGCGCCCGTAACTGTGGATTTGTTTAACAATTCAAATCAATTTTATCAAAACACTTGGAAGTTAAATGATTCTATTTTTTCAAATTCGCAAGAGGCTGAAATTACATTTCTCCAAAATGGAAATTATACAATTAAATTGGTAAATACCAATGAAACCAACTGTTCTGATAGTATTCAAAAGATAATAAAAGTATTACCTCCAATTTTAGATGTAGCAATTTCAAACCTAAGTTATGAAGTAGTAGAAGGTAGTTTTTTAAAATCGAGTTTTGAAATCTCAAATTTAGGAACAAGAACTATTAATTATTTTGAAGTTTTGGCCGAAACTCAAACAGGTCAAAAGGTAAAAGAGTCATTTGAAATAAACTTGCTTCCAGGAGAACAAATCCTTTTAACCCTAAATGCACAATTACTATTGCCTGAGAATAATCAATTTGGTTTTTTATGCTTGCAACTACAAAACCCTGAAAACGAAGGTGATGATGACAATTTGCTAAATAATCAAGTTTGTTTAGGGCAGGAAAGTTTTACGCTTAAAAATATTTTTCCAAATCCTGCTAGCAACAACCTAAACATTAGCTTTATTGTTGGCGAAGAAGACTTAGCCACAGTTGAAATTTTTAACAATAAAGGCGATGAAGTCAGATTGGTATATTCAGGCAACACTTTAATTGGAATAAATACATTCAATTTAAATGTTGAAGCCTTAGAGTCAGGTATTTACGTTGCCAGAATTACCTTTAAAGGAGTCCAACAAACTCTAAGTTTTGTTATAACCAAATAATTAAACCTTATAATATTCTTTATACCAAGATACAAAGGCATTAATTCCTTCTTGTATAGTGGTTTCGGGCTTATATCCTGTTAGCTTTTGAAGTTTAGAAACGTCAGCATAGGTTTTGGTTACATCACCCGGTTGCAGCGGCTGAAAATCAATAGTTGCCTTTTTACCCAAAGCATTTTCAATAGCATAAACAAAGTCTAATAACTTCACAGGTGCATTGTTCCCAATATTCAAAATTCTAAATGGTGCAGAGCTTTCAGATGGGTGTGGAGTTTCATGGTCAAAAGATGAATTAGAATTAGGCTTATTCAACATGACCCTATAGACTCCTTCAACAATATCTTCAACAAAAGTGAAATCTCTTAGCATTTCCCCATTGTTATACACCTGAATAGGTTTTCCTTCTAAAATATTTTTAACAAAAATAAAAAGTGCCATATCGGGTCTTCCCCAAGGACCATAAGCTGTAAAAAAGCGCAAACCTGTAGTTGGTAAATCATACAAATGAGAATACGAATGGGCCATAATTTCATTTGCCCTTTTTGTAGCTGCATAAAGAGACATGGCATGGTCGGTATAAACATCCTCTTGAAAAGGATAGCCTTTATTTAAGCCATAAACAGAAGAAGATGATGCGTAAACAAGATGTTTAGGCTTTGTTCTGCGGCAACCTTCTAATATACTTAAAAAGCCTTCTACATTGCTCCTAGTATAGGTTCTTGGATTTGTTAATGAATACCTTACACCGGCTTGTGCCGCAAGATGGATGACATAATCTGGATTAAATTGCTCAAAATGTTTAACAACTTCATCATGGTTTTCTAAGTCAACTTTTTCAAATGAAATATTTGAGGATTTTGAAACAAATTTTCCTTCTTGGTTAGCAGATAATCCCAATTGTTGAAGTCTAGCAAACTTTAGGTTAACATCATAATAATCATTTAAGTTATCGAGCGCTAAAACTTGATATCCCTCTGCCAACAAACGTTTGGTTAAATGAAAACCAATAAAACCAGCTGAGCCAGTAACGATAATTTTCTTCATTAAAACTTAATTTTAGTATCGAGGCATTATTATCCATAAAACAATGTAGGTCAACAATCCTGGAAAACCTGCGCTAAAAAGTGAGAGTAAAACATAGCCTATTCTTACTGCGGTTGAATCCCACCCAAAATAATTTGCAATGCCTCCACATACGCCTGCAATAAGTTTATCGTTTGATTTGGTTAGTCGTTTCTTCATGTTTCAAAAATATGGCTTCAACTTTGATTAAACAACTTTCAAAAATTAGTTTTGCAATATGCGATTAATCTTAATTCTTCTAATCCTCCTGCCTGTAATCGGGTTTTCACAAAAAAAGGAAACAAAAAAACAAAAATTCTACAGAGAATATTGGGAGCAAGAGGCTCAAAAGGAAAAATATGATGTTATTTTTAAAGAGGCTGACCAGCTATTTGCTTCTGAAAAATTCTATTTGGCAATCGAAAAGTATCAATCTTTATTCGAATTAATGCCAAATGACCAACAAGCAATTGCAAGAATTAAAGATGTAGAAATTATTTTGGCTTCGTTATCATTAAATAAACCTGATACTGCAAGAACTGAAAGAGTTTTTATTCCTCTCGATAAACTAAAGTTAAAATCTTCTATAAAAACAGATGAAGTAAAAATAACCCAAAGCCTTAAAGGCGATATTCAAGAAGAAAAGCCAATTATTAAAGACAAAATAGAAGCTAAGCCTGAATCTATTAATAAAATGCCAAAAGAAGTAATAACTGCGCCTAAAATTGCCGTCCAGCAACCTGAATTAAAAAAAGAGGATAACACAAAACCAATTGAGGAATTAAGAAAGGAAATTGCAACAAATTACCAAGATGGTTTTACAGAAGAGGTTTACCAAAAAGCAAACAGAAAAATAACCAAACGAGTTTTAGTAAAAAATGGTTTAGGAGATGAATACCAAAAAGTTGAACATGCTTGGGGCGGAAAATTCTACTTTAAAAATGGTGAGCCTATCACACAATTTATTTGGGAAAAAGAAACCGAAGTAGAAAGACCTTAATCCTCTCCCAAAATAGCCTCTAACTCTGCAAGAACAGGGTCTAAAGTTGGTTGAGGAGCTTTAGCATTCCCCACCAATTCAATTCTAGGATTCACCGCTTTTTTGTCGTATTTACCTAATTCAATTACCATATTATACTTATAACCTCCCGGTAACTTTACCACGTATGGTGAGTCTTTTTGAGGTCCTCCAAAATATTTACAAGAAGCACCCTCTTTATACCTTTGGAATTGGCCATCAACAAAAACTAAAATTGAAACAGGTTTATCAAATTCTACTGTTAGAGTTTTTGAGCTTTTTAGTTTAAAAGGAAAACGTAAGTACTTCATGGTTTAGTAATTTGCGATAAAAATAGAAGAATTTTGTTCAGTTTGTATATGTTGGTCCTAAAAGGTGCTTATTAACTTAAATTTTTAATGAGTGTATTGTTGTTTTCTAATTCTTGTAAGTTGAGTTTGTCGCCTTCAATTTCTTGAAAACCTGGAAATGAGTTTTCACCATTTTGGTCAAATGCCAATAGGTAATCTTTTACACCAAAATTCTCCATGCTACGTGCCGGATTAAAGCCTTCAGATTCATCATCTAGCTCAACTTCGACAATTAGTTTGGCTTTTATCAAGTCATCAGCAACTTTATTAATTAACCTACCAGGTAATTGTAGCTTTTCAACTAGCTTTTCTTTTGAGGTAATTTCTCCCTTTTCAAAGTTATTGTAGATTTGAATTAATAAATAAAGGCCTAGTTTTTTCCTAAAACTGATACTTAATTTGTTAATACTTCCCTCAAAAGCAAACCTGTGATAATTTTGACTTGCAAAACTAATTTCACATCCGAATAAAACTAAATTCCAACTTGTTTGCAGCCAAATTAAAAAGAGTGGCAACGCGGCAAAGCTTCCGTAAATAGCGTTGTTTCTAGCCACGCCAATCTGAAAATTAATATAAACCCACTCAAAAGCCTGAAATCCAGTTCCTGCAATTATTCCTCCCATTAAAGCAGCTTTCCAACTCACCTTTGTATTTGGCATAATCAAATACAATAAAAAGAAAACCAACCAAATCAAAATATATGGTGAGAATTCTAAAAGGGTATTGGTTAGTTGGGCAAAAAAACCCAAAACCTCCACTTTGTTAGCGATTTGATTAACAGTAGAGGAAATAAAAATTGTAATACTACTAGATGAAATAAGAAGAATAGGGGCCAAAATCATAATGGCCATATAGTCTGTAAACTTCCTAAGGTATGTTCTTGATTTTCTTACATCCCAAATATCATTGAACGAAGCCTCAATATTCCCCAAAATACTCATTACACTCCAAAGAAGTAAGGCAACTCCAAAGCCTGCCACTACTCCCCCTTTTGTTGATTCTAAAAGCTTTTGAGCAAAACCAATAAGCGAAGTAATAACTTGTTCTTGCTGAGTAGCTTCGGCACTTCTTAAAATCTCGTTTTGTAATTTTTGTTCTAATCCAAAACCTTTTGCAATTCCAAAAGCCAATGCTATAATTGGTACTACAGATAAAATTGAATAAAAGGTTAAGGCAGATGCTCGTAACTGAATTTTATCCTTTATTAAACCTCTAATTGCTAGAGAAATAATCCGAGCAATATTAAGCAGCCACTTTAGTGATTTTGGTAATTTTTTATCATTAATTTCCCAAATATCAATTTTAAAAAGATTGATAATTTTTTTCATCCGACTCCAAAAGTAAACTTAGTAATGAAAACTAGTTTTTTGAAAAATCTTCTTTTGGGGTTTTAAACCCAAACAGTTTTTTATTTTTAATAGTTGTCGCTACTTTTTTAGGTACCATTTTTTCCCAACCTTTGGCACCATACTTTATCATTGTAAGCACATTGTCTGAAAATATGTTGAGCAAACTTGTATTGGGATTTTCAATATCTGCTAATTTATTGTTGGCTAACAAATAATCGAACAACCCTTTTAGTTTATTTGGAATTTCAAAATCTTTAATAGTTTTTATTTCTTTAGAATCATCAACTCTACAAGGGTATATGTAAAGCTTTACGTTTCTGCCAAAGCCTAAACCAAAAGCTTCTAAAATTCCTCCTTTTAAGTTGGTATAATATTTTTCATCAAAAAGGAAATCTAAGTTATACATTCCTAATATTAAACCCACTTTTTTTCCTTTGGTAATATCCGATAAGAATGAAGCAAGCTTGTAATATTTAACATAATTTGAAATCATTACAGAATGTCCTAAAGAAAGCAGAATATCAACTCTGTCCAAAAAATCAGTTTCATCAATTTTATTATCATCACTTAAATCCTTTAAAGTCAATTCAGTGATAATTTCCATTTTTTCATGATTTACATCAGGCTCCTTTTTGAACATTTCAAGCCCCTTTTCTAACATGTCTTGATTTACTAAAGTTGCAGGTCTAAACCGCCCCCTTAAAACCATAACATTTTTTTTATACAAGGCTGTTGCCGGCTGCATTACTTCTCCATTTGTATTAAATAAGGTTGCTTCTGTCAAACCTATTCTAACAAGTTTTAAAGCCATCAACCTATTATCAATATGAGCAAAATCAGGCCCTGATAATTGAAGCATATCAATTTCAATTCTACCTTTAAAAAGATTTTCTACTAAAGCAGGAAGAAACTCATTTGGGTCTCTATAATTATAAAAACAAGCAAAAAGAAGGTTAATTCCTAAAACACCAATGGCTTGTTGTTGTCTAAAGTTGGTATTATCTCGCAGTAAAACATGAATTATACATTCATTTGGTGGTGTATTTGGTTTAAGTTGAAACTTAACGCCTAACCAACCGTGCCCTTGATTTGTTTTGTGATAATTTAATGCCTCAATAGTGTTTGAAAAAGCAAAAAAGCATGTGTTGTCTTTTCTGTCTTCAAGTTTTTCGATTAACGAATTGTATTCCACATCCAACATAGTTTGGCAGCGGTCTTGGCTCACATATCTATCTGCAGTGCCATACAACGAATCACTAATTTGCATGTCGTATGCAGATGAAGTCATGGCTATTGTACCACTTGCGCCACCTGCTTTAAATAATTGAGCTGCCACTTCTTGCCCTGCCCCTATTTCTCCTAATGCCCCGTAAATTTTAGGGTCTAGGTTTATTTTTAATGCTTTTTCGTTTGTGGTAAGTGTTCTAAAATCGTTAAACATGAGGGATTTTTGTGCAAAATTATGCGAAAAACGGTTGAACTTTTATTAAACTAAATATTTATTATTTTCTGATAGTTAAAGAATAATTAAAGTTGAAGTTTTCTTTGCCCGATAAAAATTATATTTTTAGCAAACTTTTTAATCATCGATGGATAAACTCATTACAAACCTACTTTTAGAAAACAATAGCTTAATTATTCCAGGATTTGGAAGTTTAATAAAAAGCCTTTCTACAGGTAACGTTACCTTTAATGAATTTTTAAAATTTAATGATGGAGTTTTAGCCGCAGCTGTTGAAAAACAAAAATCAATAACAAAAGAACAAGCGCTTAAAGAAATTGAAACTTTTTATAATTTGGTAAAAGCCGAATTAGAAACAAAAAGCAAATATTCGTTAGGTACCTTAGGCGATTTTTCAAAAAATGAAAAAGGCTCAATAATTTTTTCAGGTAAAATAAAAGAAGGCTCTGGTAAAGTAATTACTGCAGCGGCTGTTGCGCCTAAAGTTATTGAAGATAAAAAAGTTGACGAAAAATCGTTAAATGATAAAATTGCTGAGAAAAAAGAACCGCCAAAAACTATCAATGAAAAAGTAGAAGAGAAAAAAGAAGAAAAAGAAGAAAAAAATCAAGAGCAAGTAATTTCTAAACCGGTTACTATGAGCTCACATTCGCAAAACGACGAACACGACGAAAATTATGTAAAGCTTTCTCAAGATGAAATTGAAGCTAGACATAAAAAAGTTGCGTTAAGAGGCACCATTATTTTTGGCACTTTAGCTATTGTTATAATTTGGTTCTTCAATTTTATTAACCCTCACAATCATGAACATGAAGAAGGACATGATGGAACAAAAACTGAGGAACATGGCACACCAGCTCATGAAATAAATGAAGAAGCAAAGGAAACATCTGAAGTGACAAATGATGAAGCAAAAGGAGAAAAGGAAGAAGCTATGGCTTCTTCCTCAACTTCTTCTAAAGCAGCTTCTGGTGACCCAACAAACCCTGCGATGGAGCAAAGTATTCCGGTTAACACTATAAATCAAAAATTTTATGTTATTTCAGCCTCCTTTTCTGAGGCTAATCCTGCAAAGCATCAAGCTAGGCTACTAATGATTATGGATTATAAAGCGGTGGTAATAAATCCAGAAAGTGGTAAATATTATGCTTGTACAGGTGGTTACGATGACTATGGCACAGCACAAAAAGCATTGGCCGAATACAAATCAAAAAAGAATACAGCCTGGTTATTTACTCCTTAATGGAAAGAATTGAACAGCTAATTTCTGTATATCAGAAAATAAATCATTTTGGCAAAAACCTCAACTTGAATCTCATTTCCTATTCAGAAGGTAAGATTCAATATGAACTAAAAATTTCAGATAATCATTTAGCAACTCCAAAAGCTGCGCATGGTGGAGTTATTGCCGCTATGATGGATGCTGTTTTGGGAGTAGCTGCTTTAACTGTTTCTTCAAAAAATTTAAAATTAGTTGCCACTGTTGAGTTTAAAATAAACTATTTGAGTCCGGCTTTATTTGGTGAAACTTTAATTGGAAACGGAATTGTAATTAAAGAAGGCAAGAGAATAATAATAAGTGAAGGAGAGATTATTGAAAAACAATCTAAAAGATTGGTAGCTAAAGCAATAGGAACTTTTAATGCTTATCCCTACCAAAAAGCTGGTATTGAAGATTTAAACTCTAATTGGGATTCTCATTAAGCGGAAAGTAACTGTAATCTGGAGTTTGCTCAATGGCATCCATAACATCTAAAATTATTTTTTCAGGCTCTTGAGAATAGTCCAAATTCATCGGTTTTTTTATTCTTACACTCAAGGTTACACCTCTTTTTTTCAGTTTTAAACCCTTTTTATCAAAAGCCCGTCTAAACCCATCTATTACAATAGGCACCACAATAGGTTCATACTTTTTAATTAAAAAACCTGTTCCTTTTCTACCCTGCTTAAAAGGTGTAGTAGTTCCTTGTGGAAAAGTAATTACCCAACCATCTTCAAGAGCTGCTCCAATTTTGGTAAAATCTTTAAGGTCAACTTGCCTTTTTACATCTTGACCAGAAGAACGCCAAGTTCGTTTAATTGAAATACTGCCAGCATACGTAAAAATTTTGGGCAACAAACCTGCTTTCATGGTTTCAACAGCTGCAACAAAGTAAATTCTAAGCCTTGGGTTAAATAAATACCAAGGATATTTTAATCTGTTGATGTATCCATTTTTTGCAGCCGCAAAAATTAAATAGAACATGGCTACATCAGAGAAATAAGTTTGATGATTAGAAACAAATAACACCCTATTATTGGAAAGACCCAATAAATTTTCAACTCCTTCTAGTTTGGTTTTGTTTATCACGTTATTCCTGTAATAAACAATAATTCCAAAAACAAAAATCATGAAGTGTTTTATAAAAAGCAATTTGCCAAAGGCGTCTCTTTTCATTAACTTAGGTTTAGGTGCAGCGGTTTAGCGTAAAATTAACAATATCAATTTAATCGCCCTTAAAAACTTGAATTTTGGTTTCTTTATCAACCAACTTTGCCCATTTTGTTTTAAATTGGGTAGCCCTTACAATATGGTTATCAATCCAATGATAATTACCTCCTCTTGGCTTTCCCATTAACATACCATGATATTTAAAACCGTGTTTGTTCAGCCACCTTTCAGTAACTTCTCGATGCTCCTCTGTTCTAGAAGTAAAAAATGTAACAATATGGCCATCATCAAACCAATCATTAATCATCTCTTTTGCCCCTGGAATTAAAAAGGCATCTTCCATTCTTTCAGGTTCTTCATTTGGAACGTCCTCTGAAATAGTTCCATCAATATCAATTAAAAAATTTTTCTTCCCTTTGGGTAATATTGGGCTCACTGCATGTCCTGATTCATCAAAAGTTTTATTCAAATCCATATTACAAAAGAAATGAAACCATTTTGAGCAGCCATAACTCTTCTTGTTATTTTTTAACTTTTTAAACCATTTTATGAACTAAAAAGTAATTTTATTTGTTATTAGATTATGCAAAAGCGAGAATTACCTTGTTTTCCTTTAAAAATGATGCTTCTTCCTGGTGAAAAAATGCAACTCCATATTTTTGAGCCTCGGTATAGAGAATTGTTTGTTGATGTATCTAAAAATGAAAAAACTTTTGCAATTCCATTTTCAGAAAAATTGAACATGCACCAATTGGGTAGCTTGGTAACAATAACTGAGGTGTTAAAACAATACTCTGATGGAAGAGTAGACTTGGAGATTGAATGCATTAAAAATTTTAAGTTAGAAAAATTTTTTGAACCCTGGAATGAAAAATCATATCCGGGTGGTGAGGTTTTAATTTTAAACACAATTGTTTACGAATTAGATTATGATATTATAGAATTGTATTGGAAATACTTACAACTTATTACCAATCAGACTATTGAGCTTTACAAACTAAAAAAAACTAAGTTAGATGAAGTTGCTATTTCTTTAAATTTAACTTCATTTGAAAAATTATCCTATTTAAATTTTCCTCCTGAGAAAAAGATAAATTTTATAAAAAGTAGACTTAAATATCTAACCCTTCTGCACAACCAAGAAGCAAATACTGAGAATAATATTTATTTAAATTAATAATCAATTGTTCTTGTTAGCTTTGCTAACTAACATTTTGAATTGAGATACTTCATATTAATTTTTCTTGGTCTCTCTCTTGGAGCTTGTTCCGTAAGTCAAGAATCTGAAGAAAGAATTAATAATCAAACTGATACTCTTTTTCAATTTTTTACAGATTCAATTATTGATGCCGATTCATATAAGGTTAAAAGGAATTTAACAAAATTTTCTTTGCAACTTACTCCCACCAAAACTGATTATCAAAAAATTATTCTGGAGTTAAGTAATATCTATGCATTAAAAGAAAGTAATAATTTAGACTCCGCCATAAATAGGTTTGAAGGTATTTCTTCGGAATTAAGATTTAGCAATAATGATAGATTTAAAAGAAAACTTTTAGATGTTGACCTAACTCTTGGAATAATCTTTTTGTATTCAATAAACGATATGGAGCAAGCACTTCCAAAATTTTTAGAAGCAAAAAGTTTGAGTGAAAGTGTTGGTAATATTTTTCAAAAAGCAGAGGTAAATAAATATTTAGGATACGTTTATTTTAGGCAATCAAATGCTGCTAGTGCAAGAGAATCTTTTGAAGATGCATTAAATGTGTATTATGAAATAGCCTCTAAAACAAGACCAAACCATTACGTTATTCAAGAACAAATAGGCAATATTGGTTTGTGTTACTATGCCTCATCAGATTATAAAAATGCAGTTGTTTACTTTGATAGTGCTTTAACATACCTAAATCATAAAATGGATGATTTTAATGATGAAAATGCCAAAGAATTAGCCATTTCTATTATTGAGGGAAACAAAGCCAGAAGCTTAATAAGATTAAATAAAAAGGATGAAGCCCTTATTTTATTGAGAAAAAACTTCAAACGTAAAATAAATGACAAAAGGTATATGGAAAACGCCATAACCGAATATTTTGCCATTACTAGATTAAGACTTGAGGATTCTCCAAATTCTGCAAAATTATTTTTAGATACTTTAGAAAATTTAGTTGCGCAAAAACCTAGAGTAGATGTTGTTCAAAAACTAGAAAGGTTAAAAGGCAGATACTACGAAACTTTTGACTTGAAGAAGGCTATTGCCATTTATAAAAAACAAATGGCAATAAAAGATTCAACGTATAATGCCTTTACGGAAATGAATTTGAAATCAAAATTAGATGACCAAGCCGCTCTTGAGTCAAAGTTAAAAATTGCAATTGCACAAAAAGAAATAAAATCGAAAGAATCTCAATCAAAAATACTTCTTGTTTTCTCTATTTTCAGTTTTTTATTTCTAATTGGTCTATCATACGTTATCTTAAGATTTAAGAATAAAAATAAAGACCTCGAAAAATTAAACACCCGCATTATTCAGCAAAAAGAAACTATTGATATTTCACTAAAAAAGCTACAAACTACCAACAATAAACTAAATGAAGTAAATGGTTTAAAAACAGGAATATTAGGAATTGTGGCGCATGATTTAAAAAACCCATTTGATGCAATAGATTCTACCATATCTTTAATTAGAGAAGAAAAAGACATTAGCCCAAAAGAACTTGAAGAACTTTTGGGTTTGGTAAAACTCTCTACAGAGACCGCAAATAATATTATTTCTGAATTAATAATATATTCTCAACTAGAACAGAAAGGAAACCAAATAATAAACCTTTCTTTTTGCGATTCTAGCGAAATAATAAAAAGAGCCTTGTTTATGAATAAACTAAAGGCCAAAGAAAAAAACATTAAAATAGAGTTTGATAATAATATACGTTCTAGATTAAATTTAGATAACGACAGAATGGTAAGGGTTTTTAACAACCTTATTTCTAACGCAATAAAGTTTTCTGAAAGAAATACAACCTTAAAAATTAATACTCAGGAGACTTCTCAAGATGCAACTTTTGTTATTTCAGATGAAGGTGTAGGAATACCAAAAGAATTATTAAGCATTCTTTTTGAGCCCTTTTCAAATGCCCGCAGAAATGGTACAGATGGAGAAAGGTCAACTGGCTTAGGACTTTCAATTGTAAAAAAAATAATTGATGGTCATAATGGCATAATAAAAGTGAATACTACCGAAGGCAAAGGAACATGCATCACCATAACAATTCCTAAAAACTTTACTTCAGCATAAAGGTTTTTACAACTTGCTTATTCCCATTAATTAGTTTAAAATAATACAACCCCGAAGCAAAATCTAAATTGATTGTTTCAGACTTATTTACAACCTGACCCATCATTACCACTTTACCCATTACATCGATAATTTCATAATTTATTGGTTTTTCCAGCACCGAAATTTGAACATTTAATTCACCATAAGTTGGGTTTGGAGATAAGGTAATTTCAAAATCTAAAGATTCATTTACATTATCAATTGCCACAGGAGGTGCTCCAAAATCATCCAATAAGTTAGCTTCCCAAATTCCTCTTCCAAAGGTAGCAGCGTATAATTTTTTATCAGTGTTGTGAATTTCTAATTCGCTAATGATAACATTTGGTAATAAATCATTGTAAACATGCCAATTACTTGCTGTATCGTTAGTGTAATAAATACCTTTATCCAATCCAAGATATAAGTTTCGGTTATATGTACTTTGATCAAAAACAATAGTATTTACAGGCAAATTAGGTAGGTTATTAGAAATATTTTTCCATGTTATTCCTGCATCAGCAGAGTAATACACCTTATTGCCTCCTGAAAATCCGGCACAAGTAACCCAAACCTCATCTGGGTTTTTGTGATTTGCTTCAATTGATGTAAAAAACAGAGAATCTGGCAATCCTGACGTAATATCTAACCAATTTGAGCCACCATCATTTGTATAAAACATTTTTGAAGGCAGGTTTAAGCTGTGGTATAACCTTTTAGCAACGTAAATAATATCTGGATTATTCGGAATTACTTTTAAGGCAGATGAAACCTGAGGTTGACCTAATTCAGGAACTATGGTAAAACCAGAAATAGAGTTCCAAAAACCACCTAAATTTTTAGTTTGATAAACTTGACCATGGCCAGTTATTAAATGATTGTCATCATTAGGGTTTAACCAATATGGCGTTGTCCATGCTCCCTCTTCATTTGCCCAAATATCATAAGAAAAATAAGAGTCATAGCTTGTGCCACCATCATAACTACTGTAAATTCTTCCATATTGAGATGAGCCAAATAAAATATTTTTATTTGAAGGGTGAAGTATTGCTTCCATCCCATCGCCTCCAATAATATTTAACCAAGTATCATCAGATTTCAAAAAGGTACTATTGTCTTGTGCTCCTCCTATTACATTGCCCGAATTGCCCTCACTTAAACCAATTCTATAAAATGAAGTTATTTGCATTCCGCTAGAAATATCATCCCAAACGGTTGGCCAAACATAGCCCCAAGTAGCTTGAGACCAATCTCCTATTTGAATATCATCAGACCTGTATAGGCCTCCATCATTACATAAATAAAATTTATTGTTTAATGGATTTACCTTCAATTGATGCTGATCGGCATGGGTGCTTGGTCCATAATAATTTACCCAATAAGAAACGCCATTAAAACTCTCTCCACCATCATCAGTTCCCCATAAGTTAACACCACCTGTAATTACTTTTTCTTTGTTGTTAGGATCTACAACTAATGAAAGGTCATATGTTCCTTGGCCTCCCACCTCATCAATACCATCACTCCAAGCTAAAATATTTAAACTATCAGATTGATCAAATTTTGTTATCCAGTTTTTCCCGCCATCTGTGCTTTTATAAAAACCATAAAAACCTCTATCTAAACCACTAGTTAAAGCATACAAATAATTTGTATCTGATGAAGCGTAGGCTATTTCTACCCTTTGAACTTCATTTTTATTGGTGAAAGGTACAGTAGATAAAGTCCAAGTATTTCCAAAATCGGTAGATTTCAAAATACAAGCTGATCCTGTATTGGTATTTTTCACCCAACCTCCAGCTGCAACAATAACATTGGGATTTTTTGGGTTCATTTCAAAATCCCAAATCATACTATCTAAAACCTGAGAAAAAGTTACCCCTGCGTCCATAGATTTATAAATACCTTCAACTCCCGCAGCTAAAATTTCGTTTGAATTATTTGGATTAACAAAAACCCTTCTCATCAATGAATTATTTCTTTGACTTTGGGTAAATGCTAAACCAGTTGGTTGCCAATTGGCTCCTCCATCTGCAGTTTTATAAACTCCAAGTCCATAATGTGTATGTCTTTTTCTATCATCTAAATCAAGCCCAACTCCTATGTAAGCATAATCGCAAACACTAATGTATAACTCATCTGTATTATTAGGATTTACCTCAATATCACTAATTCTCAATAAAGGAAGTTCATCTGTTAATGGAAAATAAGTTTGACCACCATTTTCAGTTTTCCAAACACCACCTTGTGCTACACCTACCCAAAAAATATCGGCATTAGTTGGATGAAATTCGATACAATTGATACGGCCCATGCCATGATTTGAGTAAGCACTAGCATTGGGAGGCCTGTTAATTGGACCTGCAGGTAACCAATTTGCCTGAGTATTTCTATCAGCATTAAAGCTTACTTTTTTGGTAAATGCTTCTAAAGCTTTTTCGGTATTTGGGGAATTGTTACCTAAGGTAGTATTTTTTGATTCCCCTTCAATCCATCTGGCCATCCATTTCCATCCTTTTTGTTTTTGAAAATCATTTTCATGTTGCCATGTTTGAAATGACTTTTCGAACTCAGGAATATTAAAACTTTTTTCTTTTGGAAATTGGTAGTTAGAGGCATTTTGACCTTGTGTAATGAAGGAACAAAAGAAGATTAAAAATAATAGGATTCTCATGCTAGATTTTTGAAATTAAACAAGTTAATACGCTTAAAGGTTGCTTAATTGTTGTTGATTTGCAGCCGCATGCAAAATAAGGAATCCATCTATACCCTTCAGTTTTTTCTATTATGCTTAAGCTCAGTGCTTTTCATGGGGAGTTTTAATATGATTATTCCTGAATTACCTAGCTATTTAACAAGTTTGGGCGGTGCAGATTACAAAGGTTTAATAATTTCACTTTTTACACTAACTGCAGGCTTATCAAGACCGTTTTCTGGTAAAATGGCGGATACTGTTGGAAGAATGCCCGTAATGATTGTTGGCGTTTTGGTGTGCATTGTAATTGGATTGTTGTATCCCATTTTAAACTCGATTTTAGGTTTCTTTTTACTAAGACTTATTCATGGTTTTTCTACAGGATTTAAACCAACTGGCACAACTGCTTATTTAGCAGATATTGTTCCTGATAAAAAAAGAGGAGAGGCTTTAGGTATTTTAGGAGTTTCTGGAAGTATTGGCATGGCTAGTGGCCCTGTTTTAGGAAGTTTTATTGCTGCAGAATATGGAACCGACACAATGTTTTATAGTTCTTCGGTTGTTGCTTTGGTTTCAATTTTAATTTTAGCTGGCATGAAAGAAACTTTAGAAAACAAGCAGAAATTTTCAGTTGATACTTTTAAAATTAATTTCTCAGATATTTATGACCCAACAGTTTTAAGTCCTTCTGTTGTTATGTTACTTACAACCTTTTCATTTGGGGCAATTCTTACCCTCATTCCAGATTTTAGCGATTATTTAGAAGTCTCAAACCGTGGTTTGTTTTTTTCTTTTATGCTAATTTCTTCCATTGGAATTAGGCTTGTTGCTGGGCGGGCTTCTGATATTTATGGCAGGAGAAACCTCCTATATTTTGGTACCTTAATTTTAGCTATAGGAATGAGTATTATAGCCTTAGCTCCTAACCCATTTTGGTTTTTTACAGGTGCTGTGGTTTTAGGTATAGCAGTTGGTATAAACTCACCTACGGTTTTTGCTTGGACTGTTGATTTAGCCAACCCCAAGCACAGAGGAAGAGCAATGGCAACCATGTATATTGCTTTAGAAATTGGTGTTGGTCTAGGCGCCCTTATATCAGGCTTTATTTATGTAAATGTTATCGAAAACATAAAAATCGCCTTCTTTTTATGCGCTATTTTGGCCTTTACTGCATTTGCTTATTTATTAAAAACAAGGTAAACTACCTATCATTTTAAGGGATTTACCTTAAATATTAAGGTATCTTCTCGTAATACTTTTGGTTAAACTTTTAAACCAAACAAAATGAAAACTCAAATTTTTAGTATTATTCTAATGGGTGTCGCAATTGTTTCAAATGCGCAAACCCCTTTACAAAAAGCAAATGTTGATGTAGAAACCGCCATGAAAAAAATGCGTTATGATTTTCCGAAAGAAAAAATAAACGGAAAAAATGGCGCAGGTTACAGCCTAAGGCCAGAGTTGCTTGAAAAACCAGTAAAAAAGGTAGCTTTAATTACATTTTTTGTTGAAGATGTAGGAATGAGTAAAGAAAACGAAATGATTAATATGGCAAAAGCTTGGCGTTCTTCTGATGCCCTTGCTCAAACTTTTGCAGATAAATTTTATGAACAAGGTTTTGAAACCCTAAAAAAATCTTTTGCGGATTCTGATATGGAAATATTGATGCCATCAGAGTATTTAGATACACCCGAAAAAAAAGAATATTATGATGCGATGAGAATTAGGCACAGCATTTTAAAAAAACAAAGAATTGGTGGAGCTTCAGCTTCTGTTAGTTCGTCCTCTTCAATGGGACTTGGAGGCGGTTGGGTACAAACAACTACTAGCACGATATCAGCAAGTGTAAATAGAATTAGGGTAACTCCTACAGGTACAGGATTAAAATCTTTATTCTTTTTAAACGAAGCCCCGTACACCAAAAAATTTCATGGCGACCCTAAGCCAATGTCTTTACCAGTAATTGGATTATACGATAAAATGCAAGCAGAACATTTAGGTTTAGAATTACCAAAAACCTTTGATGTTGATGCAGTTTTGGCAGTTTATGTTGTTGTAAATAAAATGCACCAGAAAAAAGAAATTTATGCGGTAAGAAGTATTACTGGTTATATGTGGGGACCTAACCCAATACAAAGAGAAGAAGGTAAAACTGGATTGATTTATACTAGAGGTTTATTGTATTGTGGTGCAAGAGCTTTTTATGGAAAAGGACTCATTTTTAAGGATGAAAAAAAATATCCTGAGTTTGATTACTCTGGTTTTGAAAATGCAATGGGTGCACTTGGCAAAAGAATAACTCATTATTTAACCACAGGAAAAAGGAAATAATTGTATTTTTTTTATTTGAAGAAAAGGGACTATATTATTTAAAATAGAGTCCCTTTTTTATTACATATTCCTCCTATACTGCCCACCTACTTCAAACAAAGCATTTGTAATTGAGCCTAACGAACAATATTTACAAGCTTCCATTAGTTTTTCGAAAATATTTTCGTTGTTAATGGCTGCATCTTGCAGTTGTTTTAGTTGCTCTTCAACAATTTCTTTATTTCTTGAAATGAGTGATTCAACAGTTTTTATTTGAGCTTCTTTTTCTGAAACCTCTGCCCTAATTACTTCTCTAGGTAAAACCGTTGGAGAACCTTTTGAGCTTAAGTAAGTATTTACGCCAATTATTGGGAATTCGCCATTGTGTTTTAAGGTTTCATAATACAAACTTTCATCTTGTATTTTGCCACGTTGGTACATGGTTTCCATAGCACCCAAAACGCCTCCTCTTTCTGTAATTCTATCAAATTCTATAAGTACAGCTTCTTCTACCAAATTGGTTAAATCTTCAATAATAAAAGAGCCTTGTAATGGGTTTTCATTTTTGGTTAAACCCAACTCCTTATTAATAATTAACTGAATGGCTACAGCCCTTCTAACAGATTCTTCTGTTGGAGTTGTTATGGCTTCATCATAGGCATTTGTATGCAAAGAGTTACAGTTATCATAAATTGCATAAAGTGCTTGTAATGTGGTTCTTATATCGTTAAAATCTATTTCTTGAGCATGTAAACTTCTGCCCGATGTTTGAATATGGTATTTTAACATTTGAGCCCTTGCATTTGCTCCATATTTGTTTTTCATGGCTTTTGCCCAAATTCTTCGGGCAACTCTTCCTATAACTGCATATTCTGGGTCAATTCCGTTAGAGAAAAAGAAAGATAAATTAGGACCAAATTTATTGATGTCCATTCCCCTACTTAAATAATACTCTACATAAGTAAAACCATTGGCTAAGGTAAAAGCCAATTGAGTTATAGGGTTTGCTCCTGCTTCGGCAATATGATATCCTGATATTGAAACCGAATAAAAATTCCTTACGTTTTGGTCAATAAAATATTGCTGAACATCTCCCATTAATCGCAAGGCAAACTCTGTAGAGAATATGCACGTATTTTGGGCTTGGTCTTCTTTTAAAATATCGGCTTGTACTGTGCCCCTTACCTGACTTAAAGTTTTGGTTTTTATGGTTTGGTAAACATCTTCTGGTAAAACCTCATCTCCTGTTACGCCCAAAAGCATTAAACCTAAACCATTATTGCCTTGCGGCAATTCGCCATAATATTGAGGAATTGGCATTTTTAAAGCTTTGTACTTGGCTTCAATTTTTTGTTTAACCTCTTTTTCTAAGTCATTTTCTTTGATGTAAATTTCGCATTGTTGGTCAATAGCTGCATTCATAAAAAATCCTAATAACATAGGCGCAGGACCATTTATCGTCATCGAAACTGACGTTGTTGGGTCTGACAAATCAAAACCTGAATACAGTTTTTTAGCATCATCTAAACAACAAATAGAAACTCCTGAATTCCCTATTTTACCATAAACATCTGGCCTGTAACCTGGGTCATTTCCGTACAAGGTAACCGAATCGAAGGCTGTTGAAAGCCTTGCAGCTGGCATACCCAAACTCAAGTAATGAAACCTGCGGTTGGTTCTTTCTGGGCCACCTTCTCCGGCAAACATTCTGGTTGGGTCTTCGCCTGTTCTTTTAAAAGGATAAAGTCCTGCTGTATAAGGAAATTCACCTGGTAAATTCTCTTGTAAAGCCCATTTTAACATATCTCCCCAAGAACTAAATTTGGGTGTGGATACTTTTGGTATTTGTGAGTGAGAAAGTGACTCGGAATGGGTTTGAATTTTTATTTCTTTATCTCTTACTTTAAAAACATATTCTGGGGCTTTGTATAGGGCCATTTTTTCTGCCCAACCATCAATAATTTGATTGTTGCGGGGGTCTAAATCTAATGCCGTTTGGTCGTAGGCTTTTTGTAAACCTTTAATTAGAGCCTCTTTTTCTTCAAAGTTTGAATCTTTTAATGATGCAATTGATTTATGGAAACCATAAAGCTTCTCTGCAACTGCAGCCTGTTCATCAACCCAATTATCATAAGCTCTATTATTCTCTGCAATTTCAGAAAGGTAGCGTGTTCTTTTGGGTGGAATTATAAAAATCTTCTCACTCATTTCTTTCGAAATTGAATAAGTTGATTTTAAATCGGCTCCAGTTTTCTGTACCAATTCATCCATTATTTTTTTATACAAAGAGTTTGTACCAGGGTCGTTAAATTGCGATGCGATTGTTCCGAAAACAGGAATTTCCTCATCTGCAACATCCCACAATTGATGGTTGCGTTTGTATTGTTTTTTTACATCGCGCAAAGCATCTAAAGCACCTCTTTTATCAAATTTATTAAGTGCAATTATGTCGGCAAAATCCAACATGTCAATTTTCTCAAGTTGGGTTGCAGCTCCGTATTCAGGAGTCATTACATACAAACTAACATTAGAATGGTCTAGAATTTCGGTGTCAGATTGACCAATACCAGATGTTTCTAGAATAATTAAATCGAAACCTGAAACTTTTAAAATACTTAAAGCATCATCAACATGTTTTGATAACGCCAAATTTGATTGACGTGTAGCCAAAGACCGCATGTAAACCCTATTATTTTTAATAGAGTTCATTCTAATTCTATCCCCCAAAAGGGCTCCGCCAGTTTTTCTTTTTGATGGGTCAACTGAGACAATGGCTAATTTTTTATCTTCAAAATCAATTAAAAACCTGCGCACCAATTCATCTACAGATGATGATTTACCTGAACCTCCAGTTCCGGTTATTCCTAAAACCGGAGTTTTGGAATCTTTGGCTTTGGTTCTAATTTGATCGAGGATGTTTTTATGCTCTTTCGGGAAATTTTCAGCGGTTGAAATAATTCTAGCAATATCATGAGCCGAACTAAAATTTAACTTTTTGGCAAGGTCGGAAATTTCATCTCCTACAGGAAAATCACTTCTTTTAACCAAATCATTTATCATTCCTTGCAAACCCATTGTTCTGCCATCATCAGGATGATAGATTTTTGTAATTCCATAGTTGTGAAGTTCTTCAATTTCTTCGGGTAAAATGGTTCCACCGCCTCCACCAAAAATTTTTATTTGAGGAGCGCCCTTTTCTTTAAGTAAATCGAACATGTATTTAAAATACTCAATATGCCCACCTTGGTATGATGTCATGGCAATGGCTTGCGCATCTTCTTGAATAGCACAATCTACTACTTCTTCAACGCTTCTATCGTGGCCTAAATGAATTACTTCTACCCCTGTAGATTGAATAATACGGCGCATGATGTTGATGGCGGCATCGTGGCCATCGAATAATGACGCTGCTGTTACAATTCTTACTTTATTTATGGGTTTATATGGATCAATATTTTTCATTGCTATTGCATTTATGGGTTTGCAAATTTACCTAAAACATAAGTTTAGATTTAAGGTGTTTTTGGGTTTGTTTTTAGATTTAAATTATTCCTATAAAGGCAAGTTTTGGAGTCTGCATTTGAAAAGTTCTCGATACACTGCTTTTGCAAAGCAGCACTCGAACGGACATTGGGTGAAAACCCACTCTTCAATAGGGCTTAACTTATAATAGGTTTGTCTTTTCGAAATGAAAAACTAGAACTTAGCAAAAGTTCTAGTTTTGATTGAGCCCGCCTAAATGTTCGGGTAATAAATCCATTTATTAATTCAAA
>Ga0222664_1000209_pt1 | contig 43181 bp, 55 predicted proteins | sample AntAcemetagen604_FD_181147 | JGI IMG/M metagenome (GOLD analysis project Ga0222664, IMG submission 181147) | Saline water microbial communities from Ace Lake, Antarctica - #604 | ecosystem: Environmental > Aquatic > Non-marine Saline and Alkaline > Saline | place: Antarctica: Ace Lake... | reverse complement strand
TCGCAATCTTCACGGCGGGTGTGGCGATCTACTTCGCAGCCTGTCAGGACGGTCTTGGGAAGATCCCCCTCCTGACTGACTGGATGAAGGCGCGGGAGCGTATTGCCCTTGCCGACAGCGAAGCACGCAAGCTGGAGGCTCAGGCCCGGATCGCAGAGGCCAACCGCTACATCGAGCGTACGTCATGAGTGATCCCGACAAGGCGGCAGACGACATCATCGCCCTCATGCACGGTGCGCCAGGACCCTACATGGAGACCGAGACTTCCTTCTGGGGCAAGAAGCGCGTCGATTCGTCCATGAAGGATGCGGGCATGGAGACCGACTGCGGCGGTTTGATGATCACCAAGACGGCCATGACCTACGGGGAGGCTGATGCTCTTGCTGCGTCCGTAGACCTGACAGGCTTCCCGGCCTTCCTGAAGGCGCTCACATCCAACTGCTACTGGAAGAGTCCCTACGAGGAGCAGCGAGACCAGCGCTTCCGTGGCGAGGTGTGGTGGGCGATCTACAGCTTCCTGGCAACCGAGGGCCACATCGAAGGTGACCCCAAGAGCTACAAGAATCAGATGGAGTACCTCTACGACGAGGTACTCAAACGTCTTGTCGCGGACGGAGTGTTCGTCGACGTGGCGGGTGGAATGTGGTTCACCTACGAGTGAGATCTCGTGTTAGAGTAGACCGAGGAGGCAGAGATGAAGAACACACGCGCTGACGGTTTCTTGTAGGTACGCATCCACGACTAAGTGGACGTGTCAGAGGCTTGAAGCCCATGGCCCGCACCTACAGGAACAGAAATAGTGTCCCGCCCGGTTGGACCGTCCGTGATGACGGAGACCCATACTGGAACGGCTGGGACGCCTACGGCAGAGAGACATTCGGGAACCCATCACGCAGAGCGTGGCGCTTTGCGGTTCCACGATACCGGCGCAACCGTTACACCTGCGAGCGCAAGAGCTATCGCAAGGCACACAACCGTCAGTACCGTGCGCGCTGCACGGATCTGATTAGACATGAGAAGTGGGAGGACATCCCCGTGTGGACACGCACGGGAGGATGGCTCACCTGGTAGCGACACAGAAGGACCATGAGAGAGATCATCTCATGGTCCTTTTGTAGTCAGGGCACTGCGTAAGGAGACGACTGAGTGCGACCCAGGGCAACGGCTTTGATGTAGAGGCGCTGTTGGCATATCTGGGGCGCTTGGGCGGTTCTAAGACATACACACACCAAGCGCAGAGACCCCAAGCATGGAACTCGCAACCACGATGCCAACCCCACCCGACATCAGTCCGCTCTTTCTGAGCAAGTCCTGGGAAGGGCTACAAGACTTGCATGAGACCGGGTTCGTTCAGACGGCCTTCGGGCCAGTTGACACCAATCCATTCGTTGTGCTCGTTTCCATCCCGCTTCGCTTTGAACCCGGCGTGCCCTTCTACCTCTACGTCCGTGACGCCAACCTGCAGATTGAGATCCTCATTGCAGACGATCCGATCGTTGACCTTCTACTGGTGACTGCACCGGGGCTTCGCACGTTCTTTTGCTGGGCCGAGATCTCCAAGGGCGGTCAAATCAACTTTGACACTGAGACGGATTGCCCCGGCTGGTGATTTCCCGTTGTCGAAAGACGCGGAGGTCCCCATGCTACAAGACATTCTCAAGAACGACCCTTCCATCCTATTCGTGACTGGAGCAGGCGTGTCGGCAGAGTCCGGCATTCCCACCTATCGCGGCGTGGGTGGGATGTACACTGACGCTGACACATCCGAAGACGGTATGACCATCGAAGAGGTCATGTCGGGACGTACCTGGCAGACGCAGCCCGAGATCACCTGGAAGTATCTCCGGCTGATGAGCGACAACTGCCGAGGCATTCAGCCCAACCTGGCCCACAAGTTCATCGCGGAGATGGAGCGTCGGCTCTCCCGTGTGTGGGTTCTGACCCAGAACGTTGACGGCTTGCACCACAACGCTGGCTCCAAGAACGTCATCGCCATCCACGGAGACGCCCAGCATGTGGAGTGTCTCGGGTGTGAGTGGGAGACACGCACCGACAACTACCGCACCCTCTCCGACTACGACTCCGGCGTTCCTGTGTGCCCAGAATGCGGCGGTACCATTCGCCCGCATGTGGTTCTGTTTGGGGAGAGCCTTCCGGACCGGGAAGTGGCTCTGTACGACCGCGAGATCGAGAACGGTCAGTTCGACATCGTAGTGAGCGTGGGAACCACCCATACGTTCCACTACATCGATGCACCGTTCTTCAAGGGCGCGCTCAACATCCAGATCAACCCTCTGGAAGTGCCCGTGATCCCGATGTTCGGATTGGATGCGGCTGATGTGATTGACCACCGCTACCTGATGGGTGCGTGTGAGGCCTTCACTCAGATTGCGGGCGAGATCGGCATCGACGTGGAGACCTTGTGATCCCTGAGCCTCCCACATGCCCACTCTGTAAGGGACCGACGTACCACTTCTACTGCGACCGGCGTGTGCGGCGAGGGGAGCGTATCGCGACTTACGAGTGCTTCTTCTGGGAGTGTCCGGACTGCCAGGACTTTGAGGGCCGAGAGGAGCCCTTCCGCTTTTCAGACGGTCCTTTGGGACGCTACAGTCAGAAGCTTGCCGAAGCAGCTTGGGAGCTGAAGTTCGGGGAGCCTTTCCCTACTCGACCGCCGCGTCCGCCTCGCGTGAGAGCAGCTCAGCCGCCAACCGACGACACTTCGCGATAAGGAACTCGGTCTCTGCAACGTGGTGAGCAGTGAGCGCTGCGTAGCGCACCTCCCACGGCTGAGTGTCATCATCCAGGTGTTGGCGGACCTTGATCCATCGGTACCCGCTGAGGATGGACCTCAGTTCCGCTTCAAGCACCGGCTTCGGCAACGTTCGACTCCGGCTCGTAGGCGGTCGCGAAGTCGATCTCCAGATCCTCCTCAACCTCAGCAGCCGGTACCTCTTCCCCTACAAGGGAGATGGCACGCTTGAGGTCAAGCAGCACAGTACGGAGTGCGGGAGCCTTCTCCTCGCCGCGCTGATGCAGCAGCCAGCTCGGGTGGTAGGTCGGAACCATCCATGCGCGGTGAGTCTCACCCTCGTAGGTCCAGCCTTCCTCGCGTAGTGCGGACAGCGACAGGTTGAACTGCTTGGCGAGGTAGTTGGCGCTCGAGCGCCCCAAGGCCACAATCACGCTGGGCTTCACGGCATCGATCTGACGGCGTAGGAACTTGGAGCAGGTAGCCGTCTCAAGCCTCTTGGGCTCCCGGCCATCACACTTCACGAGGCTGGTCGTGTAGACGTCCTCTCGGCTCACTTCGAGCTTGGCGAGCAGCTTGGTCAGGAGCGCTCCAGAGGAGTCGTGCGTGGCCTTCGGAGTGCCACCTACGAACATGATATCCGCATCAGCCTTCCCTTCCCCCACGAAGATGCTCTCCCGGTCTTTGCACATCGTACAGGCTTCACAGCCCTCAAGTTCGGTTCCGATATCTTCGAGAGTCTCAGGGTCTTGGCTCATGTGGCGTTCCTGTCAGTGCGGGTGTTGCTCTTAGAATGACCATCTACGAGCCAAACTGCTGATTCTTACTTCTACTTGGTCAGGGGGTCCGAGGAACTCGAAGGAGCACACATGAGGGAAATCCCATCCGTAGTCGCCGTAGTCATGATCTCAGGCAAGGTACTTCTCTTGAAGCGGCACCCATACGACAGGTCCTTCACTGGATGGTGCCTGCCGGGCGGAAAGGTGGATGCGGGTGAGACAAAGATGGTGGCCCTCGACCGTGAACTGACCGAAGAGACCAACTTCAGGCTGGGGCGGGCGTACCACATCGACGACTACGTCACTGAGAAGGGTGACCGCCGCTACACCATCTCGGCGTACCTCGTCATCTGCAAGTCGCCTCACCCCTTCAAGCTGAACCGCGAGGAGCTTGAGGCCCACAGCTACGAGTACCCCGTGGACGCTCTCAAGATGGACCTTGCGGGACCGACCACACGAAAGATCATGGAATGGCTGGGAAGTGTGGACCTGAGCGCCTTCATGGCCGAGACAGAAGTAGAAACCCTCTGAGGAAGGAGGGTTGGACACCGTTGGACGTGAGCAACTAAACACCGGAGCATGTATGAGGGCGACGATCAACGGCGTGGATGTAGAGGGCACCCCTGAGGAGCTCGCTTCGTTCGCAGCGGCGTCGACGGTTCCGGAGGGTGAGCCGTCGGACCCCCGAGCGTGGTTCACGGCAGACACGCAGGTTGAGAAGATCTACGACTACATCTGCGAGAACCCTGGGCTGACCGCACTACAAATCAGTAGGCACGTACTCGACCGGAACGATGCGGGTTCCGCAGGCTCTTCTGGAAACACTCTGTGGAAGCGCGGTCTTGTGGACAGGACCCCCGACGCTGACGGCGTCTACACCTATTTCCCGACGGACCTGGTACCTTTCCGCCGTGCGAAGTTTGTCAAGAAGACGAACGTCCGCAGCACGCCTCCAGTGAGGCCCCGGAAACCTACGCGCAGAGACTACACACAGGAGGTTGAAGAGGTAGCGCCCAGCGAAGAAGATGCCCGTGAGGTTCTTGGGTGGCTGAGGCACAACCCTGCAAGTACCTTCGGCTCCCTACAGCATGGACTGACCGCCTCAGTAGCACGGCAGGTGACCCAGATGGTGGAGAGTGGACGTGTTGCCGTAAAGGTGATACCGAACCCGATGGGCGAGAAGAGTCAGATCCTCACTATCAAGGTGTACTCCATTCCGGAAGAGGTGGGCGGACTCAAGGAGCCGGACTATCAGGGAACCCTCTTGGTGGAGAAGGTGTGGGAACTCGTTGAGGCGAACCCCAACATCACCCTCCTTGACATTCAGAGCGTGTTCGGGAAAACGTGCTCAAGCACCGTCACGGGCCTCTACCGAAAACGGAAGCTGCTGCGTGAGAAGCAGAGGGTGGGCACCAAGCTGATGTACTGTTACCGCGTCTCGCCCAACGACGAGCGCAGGATCCGGAAGGAAAAGGTGCGGCACGGTCTGCTCCGTGACCGACTACTGATCTACATCAGAGAGAACCCCGCCGCTACCTACCGAGACCTCACCCCCCGCTTCGGGCACGAGAGCATCCAAGTGCTCTCCGTCCTCACAAGTGAGGGGCATCTAAGGCGAGGGAGGATCCGGAACCCCTTTGTGGTTAAGAGGGACCGTGGCACCAGTACGAAGACTGGTTTGGTAGTGGCCTTTTGGGCGATCAAGCTCTGAGTACCTCCGTGCGTCCATCGTTAACTGGACAGCACGGAGTACATCATGCCCGCATACGACAGCAGCACCGATCCCGCCCTTGTAAACGCCATCCTCGCGGCGTTTGAAACCTTCATGGGGTACCCAACCTCGATGGAGAGCATGGTTGGCACGATCCGCATCGACCTACCACTCTTCAACGATGACCCCAAGTGGGCGAAGTTCCCCGAGGCCTGCGTGTACGCCACTCCCAACTGGGACGGCGAGCCCGACATCATCAACATCGCCATCGAGGCGAACGGGCAGTGGAGCCGCTACTTCAACATCCCGGTGAAGTGGAGCGGTGACATCGAGCAGGACACGGCGCTGTGGGCCGAGAAGATGGCTGCCTACTGGCCGCAGATTGCGCCGATCATCGAAGAGGTGGCCGCGATTCATGCGGCGGGCATCGGACCCAACGTGAACGACTGGCAGGAGGCCACCATCAACCACCCGGCCAGCATCACACGGACCGAGTTGCTGATGGTGGGCTGATACCTACCGGTTGATGCCGAGCGAGGTGAAGAACTCCTTGATCTCCCGCTTGCTGGACTTGCCCTTGAGCAGAGGGAGTAGCAAGCCTCGGATTTCCTCATGTGAGTGCTTGGCGGTCGCCATCTCCACAAGAGCGCCAACCGCCTCTACTTCGGGGCCGCTGAAGTTGTGCGCCTTCCTGTAGGGGTGATAGTCGTCCCAAGCCTCGTAGACGTTGGGCAACCAAGCCTCGACCATGTCGCACATGATCTGAGCGTAGACCCTGATCTCCTCCTGCGCGTGTGAGTCCGCGCGCAGAGCGAGGAAGTGCATCAGGTTCTTGAGGTCGATCTTCCAGTACCACTGCGTGTAAGCGCTCATCGGCAGGTTGATGCGAGCAAGCTCCCGAGCGAGGTTGTGGTCGTTGAGCAGCTCGTCGTACCCATCCCATGCAGCAGCAGCGTCCCGCTTCAGAATGCTGAGTACCTGTGCCTGCTGCTCTTCGGTGAGGTCGTCTGCGTCCGTGCCCTGCTTGTTGGAGGTGCTCTGCACGCCGAGCCGAGAGGCGTCTGGGACGTAGAATTCACGGTCCATCACCGAGTAGCGTCCGGAGTACTCGTTCAGGGAGGCGGTGCGATGACGTACCCACTGCCGCGCAACGAAGATCGGCATCTTGGCGTGGACCTTGATCTCACACATCTCGAGCGGGGTGGTGTGCCAGTGCCGGATGAGGTAGCGGATCAAGCCGCGATCCTCGGACACCTTCTTGGTGCCCTTGCCGTAGCTGACCCGAGCCGCCTGCACGATGGAGCCCTCGTCGCCCATGTAGTCCATCAGCCGGATGAAGCCATGGTCGAGCACGGGGAAGGGCTTGTAGAGCAGACCCTCCATCGCAGGGCTTGTGTCCCTGAAGGTGGTCTGAGGCGTAGCTCTGAGCTCGGCCTCTCCATCGAGTAGGAGTTGCATACTGTTGTTTTCGGCCATGTCTATTCCTTTTCTGCGAGTAGCGCGGATTCGGTCATTACGAGCGAGAGCTCGTAGGGGTCTGCGTTGGCACCTGGCCGACGGTCTTCGAGGTAGCCGTATCCGTCACGGGCTACCTGCAAGGGGATGCGGATGGCGGCGGTGCGATCACTGACGCCCCAACGGAATTCGGTCACATGAGCAGTCTCATGCAGTCCCGTAAGACGTAGCTCGAGGCCGTCTCCATAAACCGAAGTGTGCTCCTCCATGCGAGATCCGATGACGTCGCAGAAGCGCTCGATGGCCTTCATGCCACCCGCCTTGTCGCGTGTGCCCTTGGTGCTGATGTTGGTGTGCAGCCCAGCACCGTTCCAGTCGCCCGTGATAGGCTTCTGGTCAAGCGTTGCGTAGATCTCGTGGTCCTCGCCAAGGCGGTAGAGCAACCACCGGGACAGCCACAAGTGGTCGCTGACGAGCAGTGGGTCACCGTCCGGGCCTCCAACCTGGAACTCCCACTGGCCCGGCATCACCTCGGCGTTGATTCCTGTGCAGTAGATGCCAGCATCGAGGCAGGCGTGGAGGTGGCTCTCCACAAACTCGCGTCCGTACACCGAGTCGGATCCGACGCCGCAGTAGTAGGCTCCCTGCGCGGGCGGGAAGCGACTCTTCTCTGGGAAGCCGAGCGGGCGCGAGCCCTTGAAGAGCGTGTACTCCTGCTCAAAGGCGATCCAGATGTCCAGAGCGTTGCCGCCGCCGTTTTCGAGAACTTCTCGAAGTGGAGCGCGGGAGTTGGTTGCATGGGGAGTGCCGTCAGCGTTGAACACTTCGCAGAGCACAAGGTAGCCCATGGGGATCTCAGCAGAAACCCCACCGTCCGAGTACTCGAAGGAGGGGCGCGTGGGATCAGGTACCACCCTGACAGGCTTGAGAATGCAGTCTGACTTGTCCCCAGGAGCTTGCCCGGTGGATGAGCCATCAAAGGACCACTCAGGGAAGTCCTCGGGCTCTGTCGGGCTTTGGGTTGGTCGCAGGATGCGGGTCTTCGATCTGACTTGCCGGGTCGGCGTGGACCCATCGATCCAGACGTACTCAGCGTAGTAGCACGGGTTGTTCAGCATAGGGACTCTCGGGGTGTGGGTTTCGACTACCAATCAGACCCGCACTTTCACGCTCTCTCGGTGTTCTAAGAGTTGAAGCACCCGGAGCCATAGAGGAGCCCATGTCGACATTTACAAGCCATACCGTGCCCGACTTCACGGATGCGGACCTTGACGGCGTACTCGCAGGGGCCGCTCTGCTCGAGGACATCGAACGGTTCCGCAAAGTCAAGGTCCTGTTCGAGACGGACCAAGAGCGTGCGGAACACCGTGCCACCGTCACCCTTCCCGACAACATCAAGGCAGTGGGAGCCCACATCAGCCTGGAAGCCTGGATCACCGCTGGGGTGGATCCGCACGTCGAGATCGACAAGCTGATTGCCCGGCGCGCAACCCTCGACGCTGAGATCACCGCCACCTGTGAGGGTACGGCTGCCAAGAAGCTGGAACGGCGATTCGGCGCTTTGATTGACTTTCACTCTGACTTGAGTGCCCGTCTCTCCGTTTATCAAGCAAACCTCGGCACGAATACCACCATGGCGATGCTGTTGGACGACGGAGATGAGGATGGCGAACCCGACGGAAAACTGGAAGCACAGGCGTAAGCCCGGCTCGCCCTACGAGCCTGAGAGGAACATCGCCGCCCTCGAGCGGGAGCCCGTGTGGGACAAGGTTCGCGAGTGCTGGAAGAGCGTGTTCTCTCAGATCCTTGCGGACAGGCGCGAGAAGGTTCCCAACATGACCGGGCACCACTTCAACTGGGATGGCACCACTTACACCTCCACGGGTCAGAGCGTGATCTGCGACACCATGTTGCTCCGTGAGCTCAACTACTCGCGCCGGAATCAGCCAGGGCTACGCGCTTTCATCTGGGTCTACCTCGAGGAAGAGGAGGATGACTACCTATTCCTCGTGAAGGGACTGAAGTGAGTCATAGGGCAGAACATGACGACCATGCGGCTTGCACCGACTTCAGCCACATGGGAGAGGACTGCCCCTTCTACACGGAGGGGGATTGCCACTTCAACGGGTGGCAGTGGGCAGAGCCCATCCCCGAAACAGGTGTCTGCGACAAGACCGAGCCTGCGGTGCCTTTGGACGAGGTTCTGAAGTACGGGCTGATGGACGTAGAGCAGTGGGAGGCCATGCAGAAGCTACGGGACTCAGTCATGTTCAAGCGGTGGTGGAGCACGATCACTCACTACCGCTTCCTGCCCCGTGACGTCCGTAGGAAGCTGGAAGCTGACATTCTGTTCAATCAGACGGGGATGCCCAACCTCCGCGCCTTCCGGAAGCTGTTCAAGCCGAACGAGCGAGACCTACGTCGAGGTGACTCTGGTTCCTTCAGGACACGCATACTGGATTTCCTACATGCGCGGCAGCCAATGGAGTCCCCAACGTCAGGGACGGAGCGCGTGGCGCTGACCGTGATCCGGGCAACGAACTTCGCTCCAGACCCTTTCCGACAGCCCTACGAGTACTGGCACCCCGTCTTCCTGACGCGGTACTCCGCGCTTGAGCGGGTATGGCGGAAGGAGTACCACCGGCTCGAGGCTTTGCTGGGTGAGGTGTTTCGAGAGCATGAACGTGAGGCCATTCTTGTTGAATGGGACTGGGGCATCGGCCCCAATGAGAGCGGCTGGCGCGCTCAGACCGCTCAACTTGTGAGAGTGCTTGATGCCCTACCTGAGACCCACGACAGGTAATCCGGCGACAATCGGATTCCCTATACCTATCGTCCTGAGCACTCGGGTCACCTTCCACAGGGGCCAGGGCTACGTGGTAGACCCGGAAGGTCGGACTCGACGATTCGCGATACCTGTTGTGGTGTACGGGGCTGAGGAAGAGCTCAAGGTGTGGCACTTCTCGCAAGGTATTTTCTTGGAGCTGCGTGACTTGATGCGGGCTGACGGGTCCATACCCGACGTACAGCTCTCCAGAACAGATGAACGCTTCCACCCGTGGCATGTGGAGCGCCCGTACCCCGGCAACGACCAGTGGAGGATGTTGGACCAGGGGCGAATGGTCTACATCTTGGAGCACCAGCCCTGGGTGGTGCGCGCCCGAACCCTGATGAGAGCCCTGCCCATGTGGTCCGGCTTCACAGACGAAATGAGAGCATCAGGCCTCGCCGCCGCTGACCACCACATTGACCTAATGTACCGTCGCGGGCAACCACCAACGAACCACATCACAACGTCGATTATCTCTGAGATTTCAACGCATCAGAGCGTTGAGGGGATAACACGGATACAACTCCTTCTTGAGGGCTAAGACCACATGGAACGCATTTTCGGAACCGCAAAGCTCAGCATCGTGACCGGCGACCTGACCAACTCCCCCGACCTCGACCTCATCGTGAATGCCGCCAACGAGCAGCTTCGGGGCGGTGGTGGAGTTTGCGGCTTCATCTTCAAGGCTGCCGGGTGGAAGGGAATGCAGTACGCCTGCAACGGCCACCTCGCTGACATCAGCGGTGTGCGCTGCCCCACAGGCGAGAGCATTTCGACCCCGGCTGGAGAGCTCCCGAACAAGGGCGTCGTTCACTCGGTTGGCCCGCGCTTCAACCAGCAGCTCGAGGATGACTGCCTCGACGACAGCTACATGAACCAGATGCGGGATGAGCTTGACGCCGCCTACACGAGTGCCCTCGATGAGGCGGCTCGGCTCGGCTTCGCAAGCATCGGCTTCCCGGCGATCTCCTGCGGCATCTTCAAGTACCCGACCGACGTGGCCGCTGAGGTTGCCGCCACCGCCTGCCGCGCCTGGATGATTGCCAACAGCGGAAGCACCGTGCAGGAAGTGCGCCTGGTGTTCATCCCCTTCGCCGACGGACCCGCCCTTCAGGACCTCGCCGAAGCCGCCGTGTTGGCTCTCCCCTCGGAGCCTCACACCGTTGTGAACGCCCCGATCTCCGACGGCCTCGTGAACGCCGCTTTGCTGCAGGCCGGAATCGTGCCAGCCTCGATGCAGGATGGAAGCGGTGGAATCATCCAGAGCTGCGACGACTGAGAAAACCTCTGAGGAAGTACCTTAACTCCTGCGTTGGTAAGATGCAGAACCACGCAGGAGTAGTACCATGCTGAAGCAGATCATCCTCATCGGACAGGGCATCGCCATCGGCGTCCTCTGTACCCTGATCTTCCAAGAAGTGACCACGGACGAAGCACCGGAGCAGATCTACATCGAGCTCGCTGAGTGCCCCGTGGACTGGAACAAGCCCGAACCCGTGGTGACCTACACGGAAGGCTGCACGCACGCACACCCTGAGAAGTTCGACAAGCTGTTGGAGCAGGCTGCGGCTGAGTTCGACGTCAACCCGCGAGTACTCGCCGTGACCGCATGGCGCGAAAGTGGGTGCTCCGCAGCCGCCATTGGTGGCTCGGGCGAGATCGGACTGATGCAGATTCACCCTGGCGTGTGGGGGCCGACGTTGGCCGCTGTGGGCATGGTTGACCTTGCCGATCCACGTACCAACCTGAGGGCTGGCGCGTTGATCCTGGCCGACCTCAGGGGCCGCAGTGCTACTCCTCAGGTTGCAGTGCGCAGGTACAACGGCTCCGGACCCAAGGCTCGCCGGTACGCGGCTGACCAGATGGCGACGTACTTCGAGGCCTGGGGCGAGCAACTCGAAATCTGACATCAGCGCCTCAAAGGTGTCTGAGTATTTCAAGACATGCACCGTTGAAGGGATGCAAGGAGATACATGCCCACTCTGATCCTCATGTGTGGCCCGCCCGGATCGGGTAAGAGCCACTGCCGCAAGCGCGACCTGGAAGATGCCCACGTCATCTCGCCCGACGACATCATCGTCGAGTGGGGAGACGGGGTGTACCTCTGGACGCCGGGCAAGGCTGCTGCTGCATGGCGCGAGGCAGACACCCGCCTCGAGTGGGAGATGCTTCTCGCGGCAGACGGTGAGGGCACCCACGAGACCATCGTGTTCGACGCGGTGTTCGACCGACCCAAGCGGCGCAAGAAGTACGTCAAGCTCGCTCGACAGTACGGTTGGGACGTTGAGACCTACTACGTCAAGACGCCCCTCGACGTGTGTCTGGAGCGCAACGCTGCTCGACCCGAGACCCGACGGGTGCCGGAAGAGACGTTGGAGCGCATGGCGAGCAGGATGCAGGCACCCACACGAGCGGAGGGCTTCGATCGTGTGGTGACCGTGAGTGGTACCCGATGAGCTTCAAATGCTTCTTCGGGTACCACGCATGGTCTTACGTCGGGCGGGAAGAGCTTCCCACCAAGCCGGACGGAAAGTGGGACCCAAGACCTCACTACTTCCCCTACACCATCTACCCCATCTACACCTGCGGTCGGTGTAGCAAGAGAACCAACGAGAGTCTCAGCGTGGACTCTGACAAAAGGGTAGCCGACATCGTTGAAGACTTACTGGGGCGACGCCCGCCCGAGGTGCAGGTGCCTGAGCCGCCTGACAGAATCGAACTTTTGATGGAGGGCTCCTCATGAGAGCAAGACTGGACATTGATCATCCCACATACGAGTGCTGCGACCTGCTGTACGAGTATCAGGATGGAGACACGGCCTGCGCCATCTGCGGGCAAGTGTTCGATTGGACAGACCTGCTCGAGGCCTTCAATCCACAGGACTACATGACCGAGGACGACATGGCTGGTGGCGATGGGCAAGACGAGTACTACAACCGAAGCGGTATTCAGCAGGCGTTCGAGTGGGACGCGGAGCAAGCCGCAGCCGCTGACGAGCTCGACGAAGAGCTCTACCTGAACGCCCCTTGGGACAGCACGAACGCGGTGGCTCGACAGCCAGCCCGCTCACCTACCCAACACCTCAGCCGTGGCTCCCAAGTGCGCAAAGAGGGACCCGATCCCCTGTTCGCGGCGATCCCCGGAGGGTGTATCTGATGCGCCAACGAATCACGGATCTGGACACCGAGGCCGGAAAGCTGAAGAGTGCAATGCCTGCGGGCATGACCATTGCCTGCGCCGAGAGCCTGACAGGCGGACTCGTGGGCCACACGATCTCCCGTGTGAGTGGTGCTTCGGCCTACTACCTCGGGACCCTCTGCGCATACAGCATCGACGTCAAGGCGAGCGTACTCAACGTGGACCGCGAGCACGCCGCTACCTGTGACTGCGTGAGTGTGCGAGTGGCTCAGGAAATGGCAGTGGGAGCGCATCAGCTCTTCGGTGCCAACATCACCACAAGCTGTACGGGCTTCGTGACCAAGCCCGACCACGCCGAGTTCCCTTACTGCTACTGGGCCATCGCCATCAACGGCGAGGTGCAGTGCAGCGCGATCTACCGAGGCGGTCCTCAGCTCAGCCGGGTTGAGATGCAGCAAGACGTGGCGCTCTTCCTCCTGAAGGAGGTGCGAACCGTTCTCGCGATCTCTGCACAAAACCCTCCCCAGACAGGTTGAGGGGAATATGGCGACCCTTGACCCCATAGCCCTCAGAGACCAAGCTGGAAAGCTCCTATTGGAGTGGAAGGTGATGGTGTTCAAGAGGAAGATGTCACTCAAAGAGTACGACATGCGTCGTGCTGGCTTGCTTGACCTGTTCCGCCGAATGAATCTACCTGAACCGGGCACCGTTGGCTGGGTGGCACTTCGCCGCAAGCTACAAGAGCGAGACCCAGACCTGGAAATCCCCGAGGAAGTGAAGCCTCGGGCCTACAGAGGGAAATACTGATGTCTGAATCACGCCTACGGATGCTCGGCATCTTCGACAACGAGAAGACCAACGAGCAGCTCGAGAAAGAGCGTTCGGAACTCGACCACAAGAGCGAGATCTCCAAGATCCGGCGCGACCGGCGCATCTTGGGCTTGGAAGCCTGGGTTGAGTTCATCCTCAAGGAGGAGAACAACTTCCCAACCAACGGCTTCGGCTTGGGGATGCTCTGTATCGCCTCCGTGGTGATCTCCCTGATTCTCTGCCTCGTGACCTTCTTCGGCATGTGGACGGTCGAGCAGCTTGTGGAACCCTTTGGCTCCTTCAGCCGTGGCCTTGCAATCGAGCAGGACACCCACGACGACAACTACGCCATCATCCAGATTGCGCGGGCTGGTGAGTGGCAGACCTACACGCCCGGACTGCTTCCTCAGGAAGCCCTGGAGATGCAGGAAGTGCTCCGTGCCCGCTACCCGGAGGACCAATTCGGCATCAAGGACTCGGGCATCGACCTCCGGTGCTGGCACGTTGTTGAGAACTTCGCCTTCGACGCATCCAAGACCCGCTCCGAGTGCTTCTTGGACTACGACGTAGCGCTCGCGGCACTCGCCACCCTCCGAGGTGAGACACCCCCTGAGATCGTGCTGAGCGTGCCTCTCACCTTGGGCGACTACATCCCGCCCGTGGTAGCACCCACTCCAGTAGAGGTGGCTGCTGTGGCCGCTCCCGCCGCTGACATCCGATACGTGGAGTTGCCCCCCGAGGTGAGCCTCATCGTGGTGCCTGAGAGCGTCTACAACGATGGCTACTGGATCCCTGGCGCGACCAGCTCCGAGTTCCTTGATGCCGGGGCGCTCAGCGACCTTGCCTTCACGGCGGACCGTGTTTACTTCACCGAGGGAACTGTGACCCCGGAGGACCTCGGACCCATCTACACCAGCGACCCCACCCTCGACGCACAAGGCCGATAGAATGCCTCCTACAAGCCGTGAAGAGTTGCTTGGGATTGGTGTAGACCCTGCCGTAGAGGCGAAGGAGAATGCCATCGCCCGCAAGAGGGCGACCGCCAGATACCTCCTCCGTGAGAAGCTCGTACACTCGCAGCAGATGTGGAAGCTGAGGCATGACGCCCGAGTGGAGCGCTGGACGAGCCGGGCGACTGCGTTTGGACGGATGCTCAGTGCGATTGCGGGCAACGCGCGGGACGGCGGCATCACCCTCCTGATTGGCATCCTCGTTTTGGCGGTAGTGGGCCTCCTGGGGGTGGTGACCTACGACGCAGTTGTGAACGCTGATCCCTACGCGACCGAAGACTACTACGTTCACAAGAGCACGCTCAACGTCCACGGCATCAAGCGGTACGCAGTGTATCGCTCCGTAGCATTCAGCGACCCCCGGATCACCTCAGCAGCTACGCTCGAAAACGCGGTAGCAGAGGCAGAGAGGCTGAATGGGTTAGCCACGGGCGACAGCTCGTACTACCACTCGGCTGTGAGTTCTTCCACTGACTGCTGGGTGGTGAAGCTGCGTGTACGAGGGAACGACGAGAGCGCGTCAACGTGCTACGATACCTTCGGGGAAGCCGTGGTGGAGCGTGACCGGCTGGCCGCTATTACAGGGAGCGCAAGCTGACCAACCAGATATCTTCACCAAGCCGCTCAACGAGACCATCGACCTTGAACTCTACCCCCGCGAACTCAACGATCTGCCCCACCTTTGGCGGCAGATCTGACCTGATTGGAAGTACTGGACCATCGGACGGACCAACCGGCTCGTCATCTTTGATGGCTTCAAGATGCTTCCGCAGCACATCGAGGGTATGATGTTCGAACTCAACGCCCACCCACACCTTCGGCTTCTGCTGGCTACGCTTACCGTAAGGCCCGAGAGCCGTGCCTGTGGCACCCACTTCAAGCGAGGGATGGTACTTGGTGAGATCCATCGTAAGTCGGACTTTCATGAAAACCTCTAACTTCTGGGCACGTAGGTTCGTTGATAGAGTTGAACACCACATCACTACTAAGATGGGCGAACCCATCTTGATGACCGGAGATACGAATGCCAACGCCGACTGAAGAGAACCGTTGCAGCTTCTGCAAGAAGACGCGCAGCGAGACAGGCCACATCGTGAAGGGCCGCAGCGGGCGGATCTGCGAGAAGTGTGTTGAGCGTGCGGGCAAGGCCCTCGCGAAGGTTGCCGCCGAAGCCGCTGGCAACACTCACTTCTCGGTTCCCGACCCCCGCGCCATCCACGCCTTCCTCGACGAATTCGTGATCGGCCAGGACGGGGCGAAGCGCGCACTCGGCGTGGCAGTGTTTGACCACTACCTCCGACTGCTCGACGCCGAAGCCGCCTTCCAGGACGACGTGGAGATCGAGAAGACCAACATCCTGATGCTCGGCCCGACCGGCTCCGGCAAGACCTACCTCGTGAAGACGCTGGCCCGGATGCTCGGCGTCCCCTTCACCATCGCAGATGCGACCCGGCTGACCCAAGCGGGCTTCGTGGGCGACGATGTTGAGGACATCCTGAGCCCGTTGCTTGCCAAGTGCGGCGGCGACCCCCGGATTGCCGAACGATCCATCGTGTTCATCGACGAGATCGACAAGATCGCCTCGGCGCAGACCACCTCCACCATGACCCGAGACGTGGGCGGACGCGGAGTGCAGCAGGCGCTCCTCAAGCTGCTCGAAGGCTCGAAGGTGATGGTGCCCATCCCCGGACACCGACGCATGGGCCAGGGCAAGGGTGCCGTAGAGATCGACACCACCAACATCCTCTTCATCGTGAGTGGGGCCTTCCCGGCGCTGGCGAAGATCGTTGGACGCCGCGTGAACAAGAAGGCGGCAATCGGCATCGGCTCCGTGGGCGTGAGCAAGGGTGACGTGACCAGCGAAAGCGACCTCCTCGCCCTCACCGACACCGAGGACCTCAAGAACTTCGGCTTCATCCCCGAGTTCTTGGGCCGCATCCCCGTGGTGGTTGCCCTCCGCGAGCTCACCGAAGAGGAGCTGAGCCGCATCCTGACCGAGCCCCGCAACGCACTGCTCAAGCAGTACCAGCGCAAGTTCACCATCGGGTGCAAGACCGAGCTGGAAGTGCCCGAGGAAACCGTACTGGCCCTCGCCAAGCGGGCAGTGAAGCAGGGACGCGGCGCGCGTGGCCTCCGGACCATCGTGGACCCGCTGTTCACCAGCTCCTTCTACGACCTCCCCTCCTGCATGGTGGAAGACGACGAGGGCAACCAGGTGAGCGTGTACGAGAAGGTGATCCTGACGCCCGAGTGCGTGACCGACAAGGCTGCGGAGCCGACGCGGGTGCTGAAGGCCGAGTACGCTGACTGGACGCCCAACTGGGAAGACATCAGCGGCGCGGACGTGGTGGCTGATGAGGCCCCTGCCGAGGATGCTGACGAGGCCGCGACTGCGTAGCCGGGGATAGCTGGGTGGCATAATCCATTTGTAGACCTCAGAACCGAGTTCCAGCAACTTGAGCTGAGGTATACATGGATCGCATCGCAACACTCAGAAGCCGGATGGCCGCTGCTCTACCAGCCGAAGTACGGCTGAAGATGGCGCTATCCGATATCCTCGTCAACGCTGGCCTATCCGACATGCGCGGCATGAAGAACGGCCTCAACAAGGCGCTCCGAAAGGAGTTCCAGCGGGCAGACATTGACGCCGAAGAGGTTGACTTCTTCAAGCTGATCGACACGGCGGTTCGCAGCCGTGTGCGCCCCAACGACGAGAAGTACGACGACCTCTTCCAAGAGGTATCGATGAACTTCCTCGATCGGCAGAAGGGTGAGCTCAGCCGCTCGTGGATCCCCGCCGCAAAGCGGAAGATCGACAAGGGGGAGATGACCAACCTCTACGGTTTCCTGCTCCGCATGGCTCAGAACCTCGCCAAAGACCTACACCGCAAGCTGTCAACGCAGTGGAGCCGTGAGCTTGGAGTTGGTGACGGCTCTGACGATGACGGTGGTGGCGGACTTGACCTGGAGCGGCACGACACCGGTACGTCCGGCGACCCTTCCAGCTCCACCTACGCACGCCAGGTGTACGAGTCACTTGTCAAGAACTTCAAGTGGGGCAAGAGCAAGCAAATCCTGGACATCCTGATCGAGCACGGCATCACCGGGTTCATCGGGCGTGGGCGCTCTCGTGGTGGCGGTGTGAAGACCATTGCTGAAGAGATGGGCGTGACCATCGTGACGGTGAGCAGCTACTACCGGCAGAAGTTCCAGGAAGACGTTGTACGGGCCATCCGCGCCATGCGTGACCCCGACCTCGAGGAAGCCGCCATGAAGATGCTGGCCTCTTCCGATGCGCACCCGATGGTGCGGATGTGCTTCTTGCTCGACCGGGTTCAGGGACGCGACGACGGCTGATTGTCTTTCCCACGTTTTCGAGGGTGTCTAACGACTACACCCGAAAACGTGGAAAAACAATGCCGATGACCGAGTTGAAAGAACACCGTCTGCTCAGGGTCCTCATGGACCTTCAGGGCCACCTCATCACCTTCCGAGTGAAGACGCCGGGCTCCCGCACCGGGCAGATGACCCAGACCCCCGTACTACTACTCAAGGACCTGACCCGTACGTCGGAAGGCCGAGTGTGCTTGCGCGGGATCGACACCAAGAAAGTGAAAGACCCCGACGCGGCAGAAGAGGGTGTCCGACACTATAGACTGGACCGCATCCTCAGTGGCGTCTACGATCTGGGAAGGATGGTGGACAGCACCTACCTTGACCCACCCGTCGACGCCGAGGGTTATGTGGCCTTCTGAGGAAACACATGACTGATACCAAACTCGTCAAGCTGAACATCTCTTTCAAGTGCCCCATGCAGGAATGCACCCTGTCCCAAGACCTCAACGGGGCAGAGTGCCTTCGCTGCGTGCTCATCAGCGTGATGGGTGACCAGCAGGTCTGGGACGAGGTACAAGCCCAGAAGGTCACCGATGATGGCGACATCGACATCACGGCGGGGGAGCTACCGGACAACACGCCGGAGATCACTCCGGAGGATCTCGAGTTCCTGGCCTCCCCTTACTCGATCCTCATGGGTGTGAAGGAATGGTCGGGTCCAGCCCTGAAGGAAGCCGTTGACCTCCAGAACGAAACCAACGGCGACAGCGGCGGTGTGTTTGTAGACCTGGACCTGGACGACTGACCTCGTACCCACTTTCGCCTCCCTCTGTGTGTCCCAGGGGTAGAGAGCGAGGTGGTAACATTGGACCGACGACCGCAACTACAAGAATTCGCGTCACGCGAGCTGCAAACCTATGCAGCCTTCGCGGAGGTGGATGAGCGCGGTCTGTACTGGGGAACGTCTGAGCATTGCGGGCACATCCTCGCGCTCCATTTCCGTCCGACCGGCATAGCCTTCAACAACCGCAGCGAGCGCGTCGTTGATATCGCTGAGCGGGGCCGCACCCACGACATCAGGTTCTCCCTTGAGGTGTGTACCGAGGGCGAAGGTGCCGGAGGCATCGAAGTACGCGCTCACCAGAAGCTGAAGGAGGACGGCCCGGTGAGCCGCATGAGCCTCCTGACAGACGACTGGGAGGAGATGGACTTCGGAGAGGAGATGGGATCGGTTGGGTGGCTCCCGCGCGAGCTTGCCCCGCTGCTACGCCCGTTGATGCACGCCGCCCCGTACTGCATCAGCGGCTACTCCGTGGCCCCTGCGGGCATGTACCCAAGCCGACGCACGCGACATCCGACCATGTACCTCTGCCTCCTGATCTGGAGGCTGACGGACGAGGATGAGGACCTCGCGCGCGGGATGCGCTCGGACTACGACACCGTCTTCAACCGCACCAACCTCCGCATCTGGGACAATACCTCCCTTCAACCCGCCTGGGTGATGCTCCCAGGAATAGCCTCCGACTTGGACTTTGCATGAGCACCGATAGAAAGAACGCCGACCCTTCGGCAGATGTGCAGTCTGAGGAGACGCAACACGGGCACGAGCCTACATCCTCGGAAACACCAATGCGTCAATTCACGGTAGACCTCGATCGACTTCAAGACGACGGCTACATGGAAGTGCTCACCGCATCAGAAGGCTGGGCTCAACTCGAGCAGTTCTTCCGTGCAAGCCTCATCCTCGGATTCCTCGACCAGCTCAAGCGCTCCGGCGCACCAGATCAAGTACGTGACACTGTCATCAAGACGTTCCTACGCAATCTCTCTCCAGATGAGATGGCATCGCTCCGGTCGCAGATCGAGACCAGCGACTTCCTGGACGCCTTGGTGACCTCCCTTGGAGACAAGCCAACATGACTATCATCCGCCCCATCACCTGGCAGTCCGAACCGCCCGCCTTGATCCTTCTGGATCAGCGGGCGCTTCCGTTCATGACCCACACCATCACCTGCACCACCGCTGAAGAAGTGGCTGACGCTATCCGCGACATGGTCGTGCGTGGCGCTCCGGCCCTCAGTATCGCTGGTGCCTACGGGCTTGTGCTGGCGGCGCGACAAGGCGTTGACCTGTCCAACGCCTACCACGTACTACTCGAAGCCCGCCCCACCGCCAGCAACCTACGCTGGGCGCTTGACAGGGTGAAGGACCGACCACTCACCGAGTGGGAGGACGCGGCCAACGAGATCTACGAGGAAGACATCCGGGTCAACAAGGCCATCGGGGACAACCTCGCAAGCCACCTGGCCGAGATCAATTCCACGGGCGATGAATACCGGGACGAGATGGAGTGGCATCCGTGGAGCGTCTACCACCACTGCAATACGGGCGCTCTTGCTACGGCGGGATACGGGACTGCGTTGGGAGCCATTCGATCTCTGAAGCGTGATGGGAACCTCAGCCATGTGTGGGTCGGTGAGACCCGTCCGTACCTTCAAGGGGCGAGGCTGACTGCGTGGGAACTCCACATGGAAAGCATCCACCACACGCTCATCGTTGACTCGGCTGCGGGCCACCTCTTCATGGAAGGGGAAGTGGACGTTGTGATCGTCGGGTGTGACCGCGTCAGCTTGGATGGAGCAGCGGCGAACAAGATTGGGACGTTGGGCCTTGCCATCATGGCGAAGTACTCCCAGACCCCGTTCTACGTGTGCTGTCCGTGGAGCACCTACGACCCTTCCACCTTGCGCGGCGAAGACATTCCCATTGAAGAGCGGAACGGGGACGAGATTCGAGGATGGGGAGGAGCGAAGTGGGCTCTGGACTCTACACGCACCTACAACCCGGCCTTCGACGTGACGAAGTCTGACCTGATCACCGGCTGGGTCACTGAAGACGGCGTGTACGACAGCCCTGAAGACCTACACGCTGCATGGCTCCGATCTCAAGAATGAGTCCTACCTTGAGAACCGTTTCTGAGCATTGAGGCCATCTCCCCTCCTTGTGAAGCGGTAGAGAGCATCCTCGAAACAAGTTCGATTCAGCGATGTAACTCCTCAGGCTTTGGACCGGTTGATAGACTTGAGCTATCGCTTCACCCGTACCTTGGTACCCACGATGCATGGACATGCTGACAGGCCATCGAGATACGACACAGGGAAGCGTGGCGCACATCAGCCACAGAGGTTGAACATCTCGTCTATGGGTTCCGCGAGTACAAAGGAATTGTCCCGATCCCGGTTGGTAGCCGGTGAAAGGAGAACCCCATCTGGGAGAGCAGGGTCTCTGCCTGAGGTTGTGTCCACACAACGGCCTCAAGCCTGCTATGAAGTAGCGATGAACGGATGCCTACCAAGGCGTCACACTGGACTCTCTGAGTCTAAGAGACTAAAGACCTTGATAGACATCCTGGATAGTGAAGCTCCCAGGATCTACTGAAAATACAACAACCACCGTTCCGATAGTCAATACGACCGCCAGTACCAATACCCACACCGTAAGTAATAACGAAAGCACCAGCGCCCTCAAGACCTCTGATACTGAGCCTACTGATAGACGGGATCGCGGCAGCCTTAAATGCCGCACCTGACCTACTCACTGAGCAAAGACGGAGCGTACCATGAGAGACATGATTGAAAGCATCGCGCGGAGCATCGTGGCGGATGAGACAAGCCTTGAGCTTGCAGTAGAAGAGGGGTTGTACCAGACCTCGTTCACCCTTCGAGCAGCCGGGAATGACGTAGGCAAGCTGGTAGGGAGGAAGGGACGTACCATCGGTGCGATCCGGAACCTGCTTGATCTGGCCGCTGAACAGACCGGGACCCTCAGCCTCTACAACGTCTGGGTTGAGAGCGGCCCTTCTCAGATGGTGGCGCTCGCTAAGTAGCCTGTTGGCTTCAGTAGAGACCGTGAAAACGTTCTCGCCGTTGTTTGAGACTCTATACGGCAAACGGAGTTGACAGACATGGCGAAAACCCCCTCATGGGTCAAAGCGTTCCACAGGAACAAGAAGTGGTTCAAGGCTGCTTCTGCGACCCTCGAAGCATTCTACCAGGCCCGTGAAGGAGGACCCTTCTCCCGTGGGCTTGCATTGTTCGCTTCAGCGGGGTCCGTGGTCGAGACGCTGTACCCTTCCGAGAGCGGTTGGTACAAGATCCGTTCCCTCGACCTACAGGAGACCGACTACTCCGTTGGAGGCTTCCTCTGCGACATGCTGATGCAGTCCAAGGTGCCTCGCGAGCTGATCAGCGTCACCCTCTCTTCCCAGGTGTGGGCATGGATGGGACCCGATGGCAGACCCTTCGCAGCAGCCATGTACTCCGGCAACCAGTTCAACGAGGGGCCGTACATCCTTCGTGGCAAGGACGACGACTTCCTTGAGCTGGTACGCGAAGCCGTTTGGAGCCAAGGCTCTGAATTGATGCTCGCAGTGACCCGCGACAAGGGAATGAACACCTGGCGCTCAGCAGGTAGGTTCCGCCTCGAAGCCTTGACGCCCTTGGGTGAGTACATCGGACCCAAGCCGCCCGAGTTCTACGCTGACCGCATCTCCAAGTACCCCGCTGGACCACGCACCGTGATGTTCGCTGGACCTACCGGAGTGGGCAAGAGCGTACTCGCGAGACACATCAGCAACAGGCTCGGCAAGGGCGGCGCACGCACCTTGAAGATCTCCTCGGAAGTGCTCAAGAGCGTAGGCTTCGAAGAGCTGCTCGGCATGGTACGCACCATTCAGCCGACCGTGCTCCTCCTGGACGACCTTGACCTCCGCTCGGAGACCAACACTGCACGCTTCCTGGCCATGCTTGAAGCGTTGCGCGACCCCAACTGCCTTGTCATTGTGACGGTAATGACTCAGCCCAAGTGGCAACCGGAGGACATGAAGCCTGGCTCGTGGCACTTCCCCGGCATGAGGCCCAACCGCATCGATGAGATCTTCGTATTGTGGCTCCCGACCGATAAGGAGCGCGCGGAGGTGCTCAACCTCTACTACGACATCTTCGGAGTGAAGCTGGGCAAGAGCCTCCTCAAGAAGGTAGTGAAGAAGACCGAGGGCCTCAGTGGTGCCTACCTGATGGAAGTAGCCCGCCGCATCAGCGTCCACGGCACCAAGACCTGGAAGGCCGAAGTGGACAGTGTTCTGATGATGGCTCCCCGCCCGCGTACAGACGACGAGGAAGAGGAAGGCGAGGAGAAGACACCGGACTCGCCCAAGAAGAGCAAGAAGAACGGCACTCCCGACGTAGTTGCCAGATGAACACACTCGGCAACTACGTCCTCGCGATGAAAGAGGCGCAAGAGCAGTTGCTGCGGCAGATGGAGTCGGACCTCGAGAGGGAAGTACGCTCCGTGCAAGGTGTGACCGGCGTAGGGCAGAGCCTCTCAGAGGTGAACAGCACCGAAGTGTCCGTAGCGATCAGGTTCTTCACCCATCGCGCGCTGGACCTGGACTCTTTGGAGCGCAGGTTCGATGCAGCGGGACTCACCGACAGCTTTGATCCGACAGATGGCATCCCCGACGTAGGCGAGTACTACATCCGCGAGCTTGAGGCTCCGGGCATCTGGGGCGTGATGTTCTGCGAGGCTATGAGCGGGTGATTCCCCAGCACCGCTTCCCCACCTTGATCCTCAGCCCTGGCTCCACGGTGAACTCTGCGTCTACCTGACGCTCCCCGTCAACCCGCACGCTCCCGCCCGCGAGCAGCCTCCGTGCCTGCGTCTTGGAGCACCCGCGCAAAGCCTGCACGATGCCAAGCAAGGGGCCGGACGGTACCTCGGTCACATCCAGAGCCTGTCCCTGCTCGATCTTCTGCTCGAAGTGGTGCTGCCCCTCACGGGCTGCATCCTCACCGTGGATCTGCTTCACGATGTCAAAGGCGAGAGCCTTCTTCCTCTTCATGGGGTGCTCGGGCCAATCCGTGAGGTCGCTGAGCTTGGGGATCCACTCGGCCATGACGCTATCGCTGACGCTCATCACCTTGCCGAAGATCTCTCCGGGCGACTCGTCCAAGAAGATGCAGTTGCCGAAGCTCTTGCTCATTTTGCGGCCATCCGTGCCGTTGATCACGGGGGTCATGAGGCAACGCTGAGCCTTCTGGCCCTCTGCCTCTTGTAGGGTGCGCGCTACCTGGAAGTTGAAGAGCTGGTCGGTGCCACCAATCTCCAGATCGCTCTTGAGCACGACGCTGTCCCATCCTTGCAGCATGGGTACGAGCAGTTCGTGTACTGCGATTCCTTCTCCTCCACGTCGCTTGAACCCGTCCCGCGCCATCATGGATGCCACGGTGAACCGGGAGGCGAGCTTGGCGAGCAGTACCGGGACGCTCATTGCCTCGAACCAGGTGTGGTTCCGGTGAACGCTGAAGCCCGGCAGAAGCACACGCTCAACCTGAGCGAGGATCTTCTCGCCATTGGCCTTGACGGTGTCTGCGTCGAGCATGGGGCGCGTCTTGTCCTGACCGCTGGGGTCTCCCATCTGAGCGGTGAAGGTGCCCAGTACGAGATCTACTTCCCATCCGAGCTCTTGAAGCTGTCGGACGAGTCGCAGTGGAACGAAGTGGCCGAGGTGAAGTCGGTCGCGGGTGGGATCGATACCGAACTTTGCGCGTCCGGTAGATGTAGTGGCGTGCTGAGCAGTGCCGTTGGGCAGCTCAGTAAAGCCACCCCCGAGTAAGCGTGGTCATGATGGGCTCCTTGTGTACTCCTACAACGCCCCAGACGTGTGAAGAGTTAGAGAGCTTCTGAGCTGACTTCCTCTATCTTGACTTTTTTGTGGAGGTGCTTCTAACTTTCTGCCCCTCCGTGTGGTTACAGGGAACAGTGACCGAGCGCTCCCACTACAGGGGCCTACACAACTCTTAGGTTTAGAAGCAATTCAGCCCCTTTGACTTGAGCGCACGGACCCACGACCCTTCCCAACCACCGCTCGTGGTACCCCTCGAGCGGCCAACCTGGATACCAGTACAATGACCTCCCGAACCACCACCACAAGAGCCACAATGGCCCGCCGCAGCGTCCGCGCCGCAGCAGGTTCGTGTGCCTCCGTGCGTCGGTTTTGGACGGCCGGAGGTACTGGCTAACCGGGTGACTCTTACTCAGAGTATTGAACCCCGGTTAGCTGCAAAGCGAGCCGGGGTTCAGTGGTTCTGGGCCTCCTAAAACGCACATCGACACCCTTGGCTGGGTAGCTCAGTTCGGTAGAGCGTCTGCCTGAAAAGCAGAGCGTCAGCGGTTCAAATCCGTTTCCGGCCACCAGCAGCGATAGCTCAACAGGAAGAGCGCGGGCTTGAAAACCCCGAGGTACTGGTTCGGTTCCAGTTCGCAGCACCAGAGGATCTCCGTTGGGAGATCACGGCCCGCGAGGGTCGCTCTTTGACAACTCAATAGTGAAATGTAAATAGCGGCTAACGCGGGGCCGTCAGCGGTGCTTCGGCATTGTTGATGGGACCCCATCTGGGGCCATAGTTCAACGGGAGAACGATGCACTTGCAATGCGTAGATTGGGGTTCGATTCCCCATGGCTCCACCAGTAGACGCTAAGTGACTGACGACCCCCTCTCGGGTGGGGTTGTAAAAATGCCATAGCTCAACCCGGCAGAGTGCCCGATTACCCTCGGGAGGTTGGGGGTTCAAATCCCTCTGGCTATCAGAAACGAAGTGAACACCCTGAGCACCGTAGGCTCGAGTGCAGGGTAAGGGATGACGGGATGCATACCGACATCAGAGCCTTATGCGAATGTAGCTCACGCTGGTAGAGCACCTCGTTGCCAACGAGGAGGTAGTGGGATCGTCACCCATCATTCGCTCCAGTCGACGTACCCAAGTGGCTAAGGGACCGGATTGCAAACCCGGTATTCGGTGGGTTCGATTCCCCCCGTCGACTCCAGCGCGTATAGCTCAATGGTAGAGTTTCTGGCTTCCACCCAGACGATGAGGGTTCGAATCCCTCTACACGCTCCAGAAATCCAACATGCGGGCATGGCATATTGGTTGTGCATCAGCCTTCCAAGCTGAATAAGGGAGTTCGATTCTCCCTGCCCGCTCCAGCTCCTGAAGTTCATATGGCTGAACGCCCCCTTGGTATGGGGGAGGTAGGCGGTTCGAATCCGCCCAGGAGCTCCAGCCGTCATTACTTGCGGAGCATACACATAAGCTCACCAGTTGAGCGCTCGACCTGAAATCGAGAGGCAGTCGGTGCGATTCCGACATGTACTCAACTGCTCCTCAGACTTAGACGGCACCTTGTACTCGTGGTCCAGTCCGGATAAGACGCTACCCTGCGAAGGTAGAGATCGCTGGTTCGAATCCAGCCGAGTACACCAGTGTCCCAATGTTCCAAGGCAGGCGAATTGGATTCCAAATCCGATTGGCTGGGTTCGATTCCCAGGGGTCACTCCAGCCGGTTCAGTGCGTGCCTCTTTGAGGCTGGCACCGTTCGCTACGGAGGGGAAATCCTCGGAACCGGCTCCATGCACCCATAGCTCAGTGGAAGAGCGCTCGACTACGAATCGAGAGGCCGGGGGTTCAAATCCCTCTGGGTGTACCAACCCCTATGCCGGACTGCCTTCATGGTTGCAACCAGGCAGAAGGCAACGCGCCGGGAAAAGAGCTGAACAGTCGACGTCAGCAGACCTGAACGACGTGATAGGGTAGTGCCAGTAGCTCAGCGGAAGAGTGCCTCCAACTAAGGAGGAAGCGCGGGTTCGAATCCCGTCTGTGTACGCCAGCCGGATTAGCTCAATGGCAGAGTGACTGTTTCGTAATCAGTAGATAGCGGTTCGATTCCGCTATTCGGCTCCAGGGCACGTATAATGAAGACATGCCCATTGACCACACCAACCTTTTCGATCTCTTCACCGAGCGAGTGGAGGTGGCCTCGAACGGAATACCGATCACAGCCGAGGTGAGGTTCTACTTGACTGCCGTGTTGATGGAGTGGGTGCGATCAGACCGCAGCACCTACTCTGAAGACACAATGGCTGAACTGTTTCTGAGGGCCGATGCTGCCCACATCAACAGGAAGGCCGCGATCTACCGGGAGCTCGGAGATCGATCGCTGATCCTCATTGGGGTGTTCAAGCCTTCAGTGGAACGGAAGATCGTGAGCACGAGCTACTACGTGGACATGGGCAGCGCGGCGTATTACCGGACCCACCTGTGGTACAACGCGGCATTCGGAGAGGTATTCAAGGACATGGCTACGCAGTTTGAAAACTGCGCGGCAGTGATCGAAGGAAGTATGGGGCTGTAGCTCATTTGGGAGAGCGCTTGTCTGGCAGACAGGAGGTAGCGGGTTCGATCCCCGCCAGCTCCACCAACCGAGGTGGAACAGATGGAACAAGTTAGCGTTTCCGACATCCAGAAGCTCACTGATGAGGCATTTGATGCCTTGATGGAGCGAGTGGCAGAGGGTAAGTTCATAGGACTCACCGAAAATGGAACGGTGATTGCGGTGCTTACTCCCTACGAGTGGTACCAAGGAGCCAGGAATGACGCGGGACGACTTGACGCAGGGAATAGGTGACACGGCGAGTGTCGTAGTGGCTCTGAGTGTGGTGGCAGGAGTGACCACAGGGTTGCTGATCACCGCGCCCGTTTGGGCTTCACTGCTCCTTGCGATCCGAGTGGAAGAGAGAAGCTGGCGTCGCCAGCAGCGTGAGAACGCGCTGAGATAGAGAACGTTTGGGGCCTTAGCTCATCTGGGAGAGCGCCTGCTTTGCACGCAGGAGGTAATCGGTTCGATCCCGATAGGCTCCACCAAACGATGCCGCGCAAGCGGGGAGATAGCCGGGGTATGCGCCGAAAGGCCCAGTTGAGGTGAGAGCCCTCAAGGGACTGCAGGACACAAATAATCCAACACCCGCCCGGTGGTACCTGCACATCGTTTCATAGTCGAGTAGCTCAGTGGGAGAGCGCTTGCTTCACACGCAAGAAGTCGCGGGTTCGAACCCCGCCTCGACTACCAGGCCGATTCGTCCAATGGGAGGGCATCTGGCTTACATCCAGAAGACACGGGTTCGATTCCCCTATCGGCTACCAGCACATCAAACATCCAGGGAGGATGCCATGTCACTGCGGGACGCATTGTAGGCCAGTACGAGGACTTCGTTACTGGCCACGGATACGACTTCAAGCGAGACGAGAGTCTCAGGCCATACGACGACACAACCTTGTTCTGCATCGCTGGGATGCAGCAGTACAAGAAGCAGTTCACCGACCCCGGCCACACCGGAACCGTGTGCAACCTTCAGAGCTGCCTCCGACTCGATGATCTCGACGAAGTAGGCGATGGCACGCACTACCTCAGCTTCGGAATGCTGGGCATGTTCAGCTTCAGGGAGCTCACCGTAGAGGAAACAGTACGCCATTGGCTTACCTTCCTGGAAGACCTCGGCATCAAGCCGGACTACGTGACGGTGCATCCTGACCGCAAGGAGTGGAGCCACTTCTACCCTGAGTGGCTTGAGGTTCGAGAGGACCTGGAATGCACATGGACCGACGGGAGCCTGACCGGCTACTGCACCGAGTTCTTCGTGGGCGACTTGGAGATAGGGAACATCGTGAACCCGAACGGTGATTGCATCGACGTAGGCTTCGGACTGGAGCGGTTGTGCATGGTGCTGGGCGAGGTACCACCCTCAACGGGCGACGTGCTACGCAGCACGGTGCAGCAGCTCATTGCGGACGGGTACAAGCCCGGCAACAAGCGGCAAGACTACGCGCTGAGACGGCTGCTCAGGCTGATGGTGGTGAAGGGCTTTGACCTCGACCACCCGTACATGCAGAAGGAACTGGACCGACAGGAGCGGAGCCGACTCAAGTACGAGCGTTTGGTACAGCAGGAACGCCATAGGGACAAGCTACCGGATTGGTGGTGGAGCACTCACGGCATCGATGTTTCTTCTATGTAGCCTCTAACTCTTCGGCGGCTCCCGCCGTTAGACGATAAGCAGCTTGTACCGCTGCGAAACTCGATCTTAGTACGGAAAATGTACTGCGGAAGCGCAAGCTGATGCGAATAAGACGTACGCTAAGGTAAAGCCTCACCAGCAACTAAGACCGGGTGAGCAGCGGTACAAGATGTGCGGGTGGATAGCTCAGTTGGGAGAGCGGGGCCTTTACACGGCTCAGGTCGCAGGTTCGATCCCTGTTCCACCTACCAGCCCAAACCGGACGGACACCGTAGGTTCGAACCGGCATGGCCAGCCCTCATGGGAGCGGCTACCGAGTGGTGAAACCACTTCCCCTGTGCCCGGCAGGGACTACGTGACCGTGGCGTCTTCGGGCGATTAACTCAGCGGTAGAGTGTTACCTCGACACGGTAGAAGTCACTGGTTCGAATCCAGTATCGCCCACCAGGAAGTTGAACTCGGCAGGTAAGTGCGCCGGGCAGCAAGCCCGTATGACTCGGGTAGTTGGAGCAGTTGGCCCATTGGGGACTGCCGTGGGTTCGAATCCCATCCCTTCCGCCAGATATAAGCGTATACCAGTTATATCAACCCCTTGGGACCCCCCGATATAGCTGGTATATGAGTAATATGCATCCGTAGCTCAGTTGGAAGAGCGCAGCCCTCCGAAGGCTGAGGCCACAGGTTCGAACCCTGTCGGATGCACCAGGCCAAGCAGTACGGGTTTGCGGACCCATGGGGGAATTGAGATACCCCCACCTCGTCGATCTCCGGGGGCCGTTGCGGTGAGATCACACGCCGGATTAGCTGAGAGGCATAGCACCGCTCTTGTAAAGCGGAGACATCGGTTCGATTCCGATATCCGGCTCCAGCTCCAGAAGCACAAAGGAAGTGCAGCGGCCTTCGAAGCCGTCGGTTGTAGGTTCGACTCCTATCTGGAGTACCAATCGCACTATTCGTGGATAGTGGTGTTAGAAGGTACAACACCAAGGAGTACCTGGACATGAGAATCGAACTACTTGCCAAGACCAGCGACAACCGCTTCAACCTATTCAACGTCATTGACGGCGTGTTCGGACTGTTCGACGGCGGCTACGACGTGATCCTCGGCAAGCTGAGGAAGCCTGTGATGGCGGTGGGCGAGCCTCTCGTCAAGCTGGGCACGCTGCTCTCCGACAAGGCGGGACAGGCGTTCCACTTCATCCGCCCCGGCGTGGTGAAGGTGTGCGATCCGATCTGGAAGATGACCTTCGGAATCCTGGACGGCGAGACGCGGCTCTTCGGACCGAAGACGTTCCGCATCAACCCGCCGAGCAGCAAGCTCTGAGAAAGCACTGCACTTCTGGTGCATGAGGTTGTTGAGTGAGAGGACCCAAACACAGGATCCTCCAATGCCCTCATCCGCCTACGTTGCCAAGGGTGGGACCATCGTGGTTCCCAACGACCGAAAGTTCAATCACGCCATCAACCGCGTGTACGACGCAACGGTGCTCCGTACCGAGAACCTCAGCGACCGAGTGATCTACGCCATCAGGCCCGGAGTGCTCGCCGTACTGAACCCCGTGTACGACCAGCTCACGAAGCTCGGCGGACTCGTAGAGAACGCAGTGCTTGCCCTCCGCAAGCCCATGAACGCTGTGCTCGGCCCGGTGTGGTACGCCACCTTCGGGCTGATCGATGGAGAGTGGAGCCTCCGTGATTTGATTCCGACGGCTCCGGAGAAGGTAGCCGTCAAGAAGTAGCTTGCCCCCTGATACCCTTGGGGGCCATGCGCCCTCGGGGTCCTACTGGAAGGGGCATCAGTCTTCTAAACTGATTGTTGCGGGTTCGAGTCCCGCCGAGGGTTCCAGGTGCTGCCCAAGGAGCACCATGCAGCAGAGAGACCGAGCGGTTGAGGTAGCTCCTTCATACGGAGTTTGTTGTGGGTTCGAATCCCACCTCTGCTACCAGATAGGTTGGGCCAAGGTCGGCCACCCGTTCTTCTAAGACGGGCACGACGAATGTATCCACCCCCACATGCGAGGGGCCGGTTTTGTCACGGGTTCGATTCCCGAGCCTATCTCCAGGAGAAGCGGCAGGAGAGGCGGAAGTGATTCCGTTGGAGATCCTGACTCCCGCGTAAGGGAGTGTGAAGGTTGATCCCCTTCACTTGTAGGTTCGAAACCTACCTTCACCACCAGGAAACGTACTCAAATGGTAAAGAGGCTGGTTTGCTAAACCGGTAGGCCGAAAGGTACGTGGGTTCGAGCCCCACCGTTTCCGCCAGGAAGTGTACTCAAATGGTAAAGAGGCTCGCTTGGAAAGCGGGTAGGCCGAAAGGTACGTGGGTTCGAACCCCACCACTTCCGCCAGATACGAACCGCGCTACGGCGCAAAGGAGCTCCTCATGGAATTGGGATTTGCCAAGCGAGCCTCGATGTAGTGGATCTGACCACAGTCGATGGGCACGCAATCAACCTCGCTGTGGAACTGATCAAAGAACGACTGACTGCCGCATGGGCGACGGACCTCCGGGTTCATCGCCTTCCGCCGTTGACAACCGTTCGATACAACTACGACATGCTGTACTACCCGGAGGACAATGCCTCCCGCAGCCCACGCTACTCGCGGTACGTGACAGAGGACACGCTCCTCCGCACGCACACGTCAGCGATGATCCCCCAACTTCTTCCCAGTGTGGAAGCCGATGACGAGACGCTGCTGTGTCCCGGCATCACCTACCGCCGCGATGTGGTAGACCGCTTGCACACCGGGGAGCCGCATCAGATGGACATCTGGCGCGTGAGCAGGAAGACGCTGACTCAGGGCGATCTGCGAGAGTTGATTGGACATGTGATTGGCGCGGTGCTTGGGGACGTAGAATACCGGACCGCACCCGCGACCCACTCCTATACGCAGCAAGGCCTCGAGGTAGAGGTACTGTGGAAGGGAGAGTGGGTTGAGGTGCTTGAGTGCGGCCTTGCACACCCGCAGGTACTCAAGGATGCGGGACTGGAAGGCTACACGGGACTGGCGCTTGGAGTCGGCTTGGACAGGCTTGTGATGCTCCGCAAGGGCGTCCCTGACATCCGAGCACTACGAGCAACGGACCCTCGGATTGCTGACCAGATGAAGAACCTCGACCCTTGGGTGGAGGTTTCGAAGCACCCCAACGCGCGCCGGGACATCTCGGTGGCGATGGATGCCAGCACGACCGAAGAGGACGTGTGTGAGCAGGTAGTGAAGTGCTTGGGTGAGGATGCTGCCCTTCTTGAAGAGGTAGCCCTCCGCAGCGTGACTTTGTACTCCGATCTCCCTCCGATTGCTCACAAGCGGTTGGGGATGGTGCCGGGACAGAGCAACCTACTCATCCGTGTTGCCCTCCGCGACATGGCAGGCTCTATTCCACGGCAGAAGGCGAATGACCTCCTGACGCGGATCTACAGCAGCCTCCATGCGAACGAGGTGGGATATGGCTGAGTAGCTTTGGAAGGGCAAGCCGATTGGCGACGGCAGCGGCTTTGAAACCCGTCGAGCGAGAGCCTTGAGGGTTCGACTCCCTCCCCTTCCGCCAGAACTACTCACACAAACCGGCCCGCAATCTTGTTGGAGGGGACCATGGGATCACCAAGACGATACGACTACATGGCTCACCCGAACTACAACCCACCCACGGACGACTGTCCGGAGTGCGTAGTTCCCTCCAAGACCTACTTCATCGGCTCTCGTACTTCGACGGCTGAGGATGGAGCGCGCACCAAGCACACCCGGTACTCGTGCATCAACAAGCACACCTGGACAATCGACGAGCCCGTCCTTGTACCCATTCGCTGATACGGAAGAGCAAGCCAACGGCTGGCGATGGCACCTGATTCGAAACCAGACGAGGTCTAAACAACCCTTGAGGGTTCGATCCCCTCCTCTTCCGCCAACATACTCCGTTTGTTGCCCTTGAGTGTCATTAGGAGACTCATCATGGCACTCGGAAAACGAAACCAAGCCCTCTTCGACAAAATCGTGGCGGTAGCGAACAAGCACCGTGGCGACGTCAGGCAGATGCACCAGGCAATGCCCAAGGTCGTCAAGAAGGAAGTGCCCAAGGCTGTAGCAGACGCCCTCGTCGGGCTGAACTACCATGAGGCTGCGGGCGTGATTCAGGACATGGGCAGGATGCCGCGCGGCTTCCAAAGCTCGACCCCCGTTGACCGCTTGAGCAGACTTGCGAAAGCCATCGATAGCCTCTGACTTTCCATCACTATTGAGCGTTGTAGGGACATGGAACTCTACCTGCCAGAAGCATCCGGACGTTTGCGGTACAACCCGCCCGGAGCAAAGCGCCACACTCTCATCCTTGAGGTGTCGGGCGACTGGATCAGGTACGCACGCTGGCTCACGCGAGGAGTAACTCCACGCCGTTGGACCAGCGTACAGGACCCCGACTTCAACATCGGTGGCAAGACCCGCCACGACCCGAAGCCCGGCCTTGTGGGCGGCGACCTTCTGCGTCCTGATTGGGGCTGCCACATCACGATCATCCGAGGTGAGCGCCTCCGCGCCAACGAAGCCGATTGGGGACGTTGGGAGCGCGGGGAGGACATCACCTTCGCGTTCGACCTGAACCCCTGGTACAACGCGAAGCACCTCTGGTTCGACGTTGAGTGTGGCTACCTCGAGACCATCCGAGAGCACTACGGTCTGCGGCCTTTCCGCAACACTCCCCACCTTCAGGCGGGGACGTGGTGTAGCAGCACTCCGGACGTAGGCAACCACCGACAGAAGTTCCGGTAGTTTCGTTCTGCACGAAAGCCACCAGGCAAGTGTAGAACGAAGTGTGTCCGAGCAGGCAGAGTGGAAAGCCACTTGCCTTCAACTGTAGACGAAGGAGAAAGACCTCTACCGACAGATAAGCGGTGGAGGAGAGGTAGTTGGAGCCGAGCAGTGGAGCGAAGTAAGTACCTCCCCTCGCGACAGCTCAAATGCGTCGGTCGATTACCCGACGCAACCGGTCAGGCCATCATCAGGGCCGCGCGTTGAAAGACCTGGAGCGGGAGTCTGCTGAGAGTAAACATCATAAATGACGATGTTTAGAACAAGGCAGCTCTGAGCACTTACCACTGCAGGGGTAGGAGGCACTTGGGGAATAGATAGGCACGTTCAAGGTGGCGGAAGGGCTCTACTCCAGAAGGCAGCTCTGAGGGCGAGAGAGCGTCGGTTCGATTCCGACCTCGGACACCCCCTCAAATGAAAACATTCTCCCAGACGGCCCATCCGTCTTGTTGAGGGATGTACACGGAAAGGCAAACCAACGGCTGGCGATGGTACCTCCCTGCTAAGGAGGCGAGCCCGAAAGGGCCTTGTAGGTTCGATCCCTACTCTTTCCGCCAAGAAGGCCTCTGAGAAATCGGAGGCCTTCGTTCGTCCTGGTAGTAGGAGGGTATTCCCATGGGCCGCGCAGAGCTTGACGTATCGCTGACCTACCTCGCGCACGGGCGCTCGAACTTCGAAGACCTATGCCGCGAGCATGGGGTGAACTACGTGTTCGGACCTGATGGGTTGGGGGAACTCATCAGTTCGGACCGCTGGCGCGAGTTCATCCGCAGTGCCACGGAGCTCAACACGCTGGTGATGGGACTGCTTCAAGCGCACTACGGCGGAAACCCTGCTCCACTTCCTGTGCTCGACTTTGTCTTCTACGTGGGCCAGTGGCAGAGGCGTATAGCAGAGTGGGACGCCGGGATCGATGCCGACGACAGTATCGGTATCAACTTCCCGCGTGAACTCGATACCGCACTTCAAGCCGAATTGAGTGTTACAGAGCCCGCCCCGAGCCTACCGCCCGCCGTTCAAATGGACCGGCTGGAACTGATGTTTGACTGAGGGGACCGGAGCTCATAGTCCGTTTGTGAGCTCCGGTAGCTTACAAGGGACATCATCTTGAGAACCTCTGTTCAAATCGCCGACCTGTCCCGCCTTGCGCGCTACGGAGTTCCACGCTCCCTCCAAACGTTCTTCGAGAAGGTTGTGAAGGACACGGACCGCCGCCTTTCGTTGGTGTACGTCCTTGTGAATGCGACCGGCTTCTGGCTGGACTGCCACTACACCCCGAGCAACTCGAAGTTCGGTGAGCAGGTCAGCATCCGGTTCGAGATCACCCGACAGGCGGGAATGGGAACCGGCTACGTCATGGACGCCAGCGTGTCTCGCCTACCCAAAGGCATCGAGATTGGCTCCGGAGACATTCCGCGCGTAGTTGCTCGCCCCCGCGACCTCATTGTGTGGGACCGACACGATGACCGCTGGATGGTGGACCCTGACCTATCGGACCAGTTCGAGCCGATAGGGGGCCACGCCCTCGACGCTTTTGGTAGACTCCTCTCCGGCAAGCTGGAAGTTCAGCTTGACCACCTACGAACAGCTCTCCTTGAGGCGAACGACATCTCATGATCCACTGTCCACATTGCGGCTGCAAATTCGAAGAGGGGAACGTGTGGCCGAAGACCTGCCAGCACCACAGATGCAAGAGGCAGACGTGGCTCAACCCGATCCCAGCAGCGAACGTCTTGCTGCCGTGTGATGAGGGCTTGCTGGTTGTGCGACGTGCCATTCGACCGGTAGGTACGCTCGCCACACCGGGAGGCTTCGTTGAACGCGGAGAGACGTGGCAGGAAGGCGCGGTGCGTGAGCTGTGGGAGGAGGCTGACATTGTGCTCGCCCCTTCCGACTTGAAGCTCTTCTGGGCCGAGAACGTTCCGCCTTCCCCGATCATCCTCTTCGGTGCAAGCCGTGTGGTGATGCGCATGGCTGACCTTGAGCCTTTCGTACCCAACGATGAGAGCCTCGAGCGGTTGGTGATCACGGGACCGGAGAAGATGTGCTTCCCCATTCAGACGCGTGTCGTGGAGACGTTCTTCAAGTGGTGGACAGGCGACGTTGCCGAGTACCACCGCAGGCTCGATCTTCTTCCCTGAGTCCAGCGGCGATGCCTCCGTTGAGCTGATGGAGGCGACATGACCTACACGTTCAAGAGCAACTGCCCCTCATGTGGCGGTACCGGCAAACTCAAGACCACGGTGACGGTTCGCGGGTAGCCACCTCTACGCCAAGAAGACGAAGTGCTACAAATGCGGCCACGTCAAGCCCGCCTTCCACATCGTAGATAAAGCGGTGACGATCTCGTTTTCCCTCTGAGTAACAACGCCCAGCCTGCGTTAGTAGATCAGCACGGAGCACAACATGACGACCGCCCTTTGGAACTACAAGATCTTCGGCACCAAGCCGAGCCCCGCCCTCCTCCAGTGGATCTTCGCTGGCATCGCGGTTGCGATGGGCAAGCACGGCGGTGAGGCCACCCACGCTGCCTTCTGCAAGGTACCCGAAGGCGACTCCCCCAACGAAGCCGCCCTTGAGGTGTACGAGTGCTGGGGAGACGAGTTTGAGCTCTGCGACTACAACTACGAGCTCGTTATCAGCATCCTCGGAACCCTCGGCGGCGAGTAGACCAAAGACGCCAGCTCGAGCCCCGAGGCCAAGCTGGCGTCTGTTGGATTGATAGAGTAGGCGGGACTACTCCAGGTAATTCCCGCACCTGAACACTGAAGTCAAGATCACATGGACCCCCCAGGTGGGAGAGTCTCTGCCACTCATGCGGGCAGTCAACCCCCTCTTGAAATATCAACAGGTATGGTCTACATCAAACGCTGAGTCCTCAATACTGGATCTGCTGCTCTGCCCCTGAGCTACCGGCAATGCCGAGTCGGAATCGAACCGACGCCCTTCCCTTCCAGTCGAGATCCTGACGGCTTGTTCAAGGTGGGTATTCAGTACCCACTGAGCCGGAACCCCTCAGCACTCCTACGGCGCACCACGCCGAAGCCATCAACACTGCTAATCGGCTTTCCAATCAATGAGGGATCGAGCCCCTCCGTCTAATGCGGTCATAGCATGGCGACTCCTGACTTGAGGATGTACGGGGCTACAGGAGAACTGTAGCTTCCCATCAGGCCCGTGCAAATCGGAACTCGAACTCACACGCCTTGCATCTGGATTGTGTCGTAGGAGTCCTACAGGCAATCCCCAAAGGACTGAGGCGACGCACTCATGAACAATCTCTACTCGCGAAACGGGCTCCTCTTCTGGTCTGAAGAGGAGATCGAGTTCCGACAGCTCTGCCAGACCACCATCGTGCGAGCAGTCACCGAGTGCCTGAAGACGATGAACCGAGGGTTCGAGGTGGTGCAGGTGGAAGCGCCCTTGCTCACACCCCGAGAGCTGCTCAACCCCAACTACACGGACGAGGACGTCTGGGCCTGCGAAGACGGCCTCGTCCTCCGTCCTGAGACCACCATGGGCTCTTTCGCTGCCCTACCGCACCTGCTTGACAGCCACGCCTCTCGCAGGCGGCGGATGCCCATTTGCGTCTGGCAGCACGGCAAGAGCTTCAGGCGGGAGCAGGACCAGCCCACCAAGTTCATGAGGCTGAAGGAGTTCTACCAGCTTGAGTTCCAGTGCGCCTTCAATCCCACCACCGGCAAGGACTACAGCGAGGATCTGATCCCCGTGGTTCGAGACACCCTGGCGTATCTCATTGGCAGGTCCTGCCGTACCGAGCCAAGCGACCGACTCCCCTCCTACGCTGAGTGGACAACGGACGTTGTGTGTGAGGACAACGACATGGAAGTGTGTAGCATTTCACTGAGGAAGGACATGCTCCCTACTGCCAAGGTGCTTGAGGTTGCGGTCGGTACTGACAGGCTGATCTACAACCGTTTCCGATAGCACGAAAAGGCACTTCTGGTTGTTGGAGGAGAAAACGCAGGAGTACCGATAATGGCGATCCAGAAGAACCTACGCATCTACAGCCGCAAGGTTGAAGACTTCCAAGTCTTCGGCTCGGACGAGAAGGTGAAGGCCCGCAAGGGCTTCGCAGTCGACCGAGACAAGAAGTCTCACTCCACCGCTGACAACTGGAGCAAGGCCCGACCGTGGTTGGCCCCTCAGTTGGACCGGCTCGCCCTCCTGTTCGACGAGGACGCTGAGCTGTACGAGGACGTCCCCAACGACCCCATTGAGATCCGACTGCTCTACCTGGAGCGTCGTATGCGTGGGGGCCGCGCCTACAAGGTGGTGACCAAGACCGGGTACTGCTACGACCTTCGAGAGGATCCGTTGGTTGACGCCCTCGTCAACTGTGGCGGCGCGACGAAGGACGGCTGGTTCAAGGCGAAGTTCGTTTGGGCTGGAGCACGCCTCATCCCCGTTGGTGGATCGATCTGGGAGAGCCACCAGGCTGCATCCAAGCGGAAGAAGACCGCCAAGATCCCGAACAAGGACCTCGTGCCGGGCACCATCTACGAGACTGACAACACCTCGCAGCTCCTCTTCCTCGGCTGGGTACACTCGGCTCGGGGCGTGAACAAGAAGAAGGGCCTGTGGTGTTCTTGGACCGGAGAGAACCACTCCTACAGCGACGGTCAGAACGTCGTGACCCACCGCGACCCCTCCGTGGAGGTTCCTGAGGTTTCGGCTCGCATCGCCACTGACAACCCCTACGTCAACGGCTTCGGGCGACCCGAGGTGAAGAGCTCCTGTCGCGTGATCAAGCGGCTCGCCGGACCGTTCAAGATGAACGGTGACCCCATCGCCGCGACCAGGGACAAGGGCGTCGACAAGCTCATCAGCGAGTACAACAACTCCGGTGAGTACAACGGAGGCTACGGTTGGTCGAACCGGGGACGCACGCGTCAGGCTCCGTCCCTCACCCGTCAGCAGTGGTGGGCGCAGTCACTCAACCGTTCCAGCAGGAGCTACAGCTACTACGGAGATTCTGCTCAGATGGCGACCCTCACGGACCGCACTCAGCCGATCGTCTACGATCCCCGCCTCGCGGACTTCGTGACGCCCGCGAGCTGATCAGAGTACGAACGTCTCGTGCTTGCAGGCTGCTCCGGCGAATCCGTCTGCAAGCACGTCGACACCTTCGGGCACAACCGTGTAGTGCATCAGCACGATTCGCGCACGCACTTCATCAGGCAGCGTAAGCAGCTCTGAGTAGTGCGTGTGTACGGTCTGGGGGTAGTACGGCGTGAAGGTGCAGTCGTGGAAGATCCTCGGATCTTCGATCAACTCGCCGATGTTGGCGCGGAAGGTGGTGTCGGAGGTGAAGTAGAACCCGCTGTTCGGTCCGCTGCCCATGTCATGCACGCGCACGCCATAGCAGGGCTTGTTGAGGTCGGTGCCTACAACGTGCGGAGTCGGCTTGAGGTTGAAACCTACGCCGCCACATGCCATCCCCGAGCCATCGCCCAACAGGTAGCAGACGTCCACAAGAGCGTCGTACCCACCCCCCATCTGATCGCCCGTCGAAGTGGTGTGCTCATCGACGCAGTCATGGAGCGTTCTGCGTAGGGCCGCATGGACGCCATAGGATGCGAAGATCGGGGTCTTGAGGAAGCCCGGTCCGTTGGGGCCGAGGTAGAACCGCTCCCAGAGGAGCTGCTCAATGCCCGCCACATGGTCGCCGTGCATGTGCGTGACGATGATGCCCGCCACTTCCCAGGGCTTGATGCCAAGCTCTTTGAGGCTCTGCGGAGCAGTAGCTCCGCAATCGATGAGTACGTAGCCATCATCGGTCTTGACGATGGCGTTGTTGTGGTAGTTGACTCGGAAGTCGGTGAACGCGCCACCCGTTCCGAGGAATGTGATTTCAGGCATGTGTCCTCCTGTTGGTACGTCTCCTCAGACACCGGGACTTCATGACTCACCTACGAACTTGGAACCCCGCCTCCAAGTTCTTTCTGAGGCGATTGTAACTTCTGCCCTCGCTGGGTGGTATAAGGAGCAACGGGGAAAGCCCCAACGCTTTGACAACTTAACTTGATGCGGAATGGAGCAGCCCGGTAGCTCGCCAGCCTCATAAGCTGGAGGCCGTAGGTTCGAATCCTGCTTCCGCTCCCAGATCCCCGTGATCACTGCTCGCGCTTACACACAATCACCTTTGAATGATACCGGGCCGAAAGGCTCACGTAACACAGCGCGAACGACTTACACGAGGACCTCTTTTCCAGCCGTAAAAAGCAGCGACAGTCCGTGCCCGAGAGGGCAGCGCCCCGAGAGGGGGCTAAGGGCTGGCGTGGATCCCTCTTAAACGCTTTCCCCGTACCTACACCTGAGCTTACATAAACTTTGCGGGTTCGAATCCCGTCCTACCTTCGGGTAGGTGGCCGAATGGTAAAGGCATCTGCTTTAGACGCAGACTTCACAGTCTCCAGCTCATCGAACTTGTACGGGGAGAATCCCCTCCACCTCGGAGCCTCACGGTTTCGGGGTGGTTCGGGTCTGGGCATCAGGCAATGAAAGGCGCATCATGAAACATCAGTTTGGACCACACCTCGTAGATGCGCACAGCGTTGGTGGCATGGAGACATGCATCCAACTCCCGCATCAGAAGTTCTGCTTCGACCTTGGTCGCTGTCCTTGGGACGCCACCAAGCTACCGAACGTCTTCTTCACGCACACGCACACCGACCACATGGGCGGCATCGTCATCCACGTAGCGACACGCGCGCTCAAGAGTGCGGGCGTTCCGACCTACTACATGCCCACCGAGAAGGTAGAGGACGTCAAGGCTGTCCTCACCGCTTGGCGCAAGGTGGACGGCGCACCAATGCCCTGCAACATCGTAGGCGTGAGTCCTGGTGACGAGTTCCCCGTGTCGCAGAACAGGTTCATCCGAGCCTTCAGGGCTGTCCACACGACACCCGCCTTGGGCTACGCACTCATCCATCGACGCAAGAAGCTGAAGCCTGAGTACGTCGGTAGACCTGGCGCTGAGATCGGTGCCTTGCGGCAGGGTGGAACAGAGGTCACGGACGACCATGACAAGGTGGAGCTCGTCTTCTGCGGAGACACCACCATCGACGTACTGGACCGTGAGCCCTGGATCTACGAGGCTGAGACGCTCATCCTCGAGATGACCTTTGTGGACGACCGTGTCCCTCGCGAGAGCGCACGCAAGCACGGACACGTCCACTTGGAGGACGTGCTGGACCGGGCACACCTCTTCCAGAACACGAACCTCCTGTTCACGCACTTCAGCAGCCGCTACAAACGGGTTGACATCGAAGAGGCATTCAAGCGTCTCCCTGAAATGCATCCGGAGATTCACGCACTTTGGCCTGAACGTTAAGAAAGAACTGATTGCCCTCTAACTCTTCGGGGAGCTGAGGCGTTGTATGGATGAAGGCGGATGCAGGCTACCCTCCCCGGACAGCCCCGTTGGATACCAGGGAATACCTGGCAAGCTGAGCACGGTATCGGTAACATTGGGGGAGGCGGGCCACGCGACACAGTGGCACCTTTGAGACTCAAGAGAGGGAGACATGCCCGTTTGCTGACGGGATAGTGCGGGTGGTGATGTACCGCATGATGAAGCCGGGTAGCACCGGTACGAACCTTTGACGCCCTCCAGAGTGCTATCGGCAATCCCGGTGTGTGCGAGCAGTGCGGCGAAGAAGGGGAGATGCCCCGGACCCCGGAGGGGTCATTGACGGGTGGCAATGTAGGTGGGTAGCGGTGGAGGATTCAACTCCTATGAAGCCGCCCCACCACCACCCATGGGTTCACGTAGCTCAGTTGGAAGAGCGACCGCCTCCTAAGCGGTAGGTCGTGGGTTCGATCCCCTCCGTGAACACCAGCGAAAGCCCTTGTTCTTGCTCATCTGGATTACCTCCAGGGCAAGAACAAGGGCTTTCGCTTGTCCAAGGGCTATGTACGACTGCTTCGACCCGCGACCCAGCACTGACTACCACCGACAAGTGACGCTCACGCGCCCCGCTGAAAATGGCGGGAAGGTGCAGACAGTTAGTTGGGTCAAAGAGGACCTCGCGGTAGAGGGAAAGCACGTCCGCTTCCACAGCCATGACACCTACGAAGGTGAGTGGCCCGACAAGCGAAAGATTGAGCACTTTCACTCTGAGATTTGGACTGTTGAATCCGTTTCAGATACAAGGATGACGCCGGACCAGTTTCGGCACCACATCCCACACCGACCGCGTAAGCGAAAGAGGCAGTCCCGATGATTCTTGAGATCGCAACCATCATGAGACGGCGGGGCTGGACCCTCTCCATCGCTGAGACCACTGCCGGGGGAGCCATTGCTTCCGAGTGCGTGGGATTGCCCGGAGCAGGACGCTGGTTCGAGGAGGGGCACGTTGTCTACTCCCATGCCAGCAAGGACCGCCTTGGGTGTGACAAGCAGGTGTTCATCGAACATGGCAGCGTCAGCCACGCTGCCGCGAAGCATCTCGCCCTCGTAGTAGCCGAACGGGACGGTACGACCATCGGCCTCTCCGAGACCAGCATCGCCGGACCGGGAGGCGGATCTGATGGGAAGCCTGTAGGCACGATCATCATTGGCCTTGCCCACAACGGCAACGGCATGACCTTCGCCTTCAACGCAGGCGGCGACCGTCCACGCAACAAGCAGGCCGCTGTGGACAACGCACTCGGCACCTTGCTTCGTTACCTCCAGAGCCAAGACCGGTACGACGAAGACTTGGAGAAGAACCTCGAAAGAGGTGGCAGACGCGTCTGAGCGTTGTTGTACGGACAGTAGACACTTCCAAAGAGGCTTCCCTATGTGCATGTTTTCCGGACCCGTCAAGGTATCAGCCACTCGCATCGCTGCTCTCTTGAGTGGGGATGGTCGCCAGCAGTTCACCGCCTACGAGATGGAGTTCGAGCAGCCCGCTCCGCTCAGCCGTGAGCAGGTACTCCTTGGACTCGGACGTCAGGGTGTTGCCATGATCCTCCCCGCGCCGTGGAAGCAGGGTGACGCGCCAGTGAAGATGGTTGACATGAGCGCCGTCGACGGCTTTTTCGACAAGCTCGAGACCCTGATCGACAAGCCTCGGTACCGTGGCGGCGGTGGCTCCAGGAGCCTCAGCTTCGGAGCTGACGGGTTCCTCGAGGTGCTCGACGTGGGCAACTTCAGTGTGAGCATCGCCTACACCCTGGAAGACATCGCCCGTGCCAACCCGGACGTGTTCAGCCTCAGCGAGGACGCTGCCAAGACCCTCCGCGCCAACTACTCTGAGGGCTTCGCCTTCATCATCTGCGCCCTACGCAAGAGCGGCAAGATCCACCCCATCGGCTACATCCACGATGCGGCCTCCGGTGCGCTGTTCGTTCCTACCCGCCACGAGCACGGCGGTGAGGGCCTGCCTGAGTGGGACCACACCATCTACGCGACGACTGCGACCCGCGCTGCGGCAGATGCGGTGAACACGAGCGACGGCTACCTCAACTTCCACCCCGGCTACGCAACCGGAGAGGACAGCTACAGCTACACGCGCCGCACCTGGGAGACCCTGGTTGCTGCAATCCCCGAGCTCGCACCCTTCGCGAACATCCGCCCCGTGGCGAAGTTCGAGATGGAGGGGAAGTTCGCCAACACTGATTTCCATCCGGTGGCCTGA
>Ga0222664_1000200_pt1 | contig 44146 bp, 37 predicted proteins | sample AntAcemetagen604_FD_181147 | JGI IMG/M metagenome (GOLD analysis project Ga0222664, IMG submission 181147) | Saline water microbial communities from Ace Lake, Antarctica - #604 | ecosystem: Environmental > Aquatic > Non-marine Saline and Alkaline > Saline | place: Antarctica: Ace Lake... | reverse complement strand
GCGGTTGTATTGGAAACAAAGAGTTGATTATCACTTTGACTGATGGCAAAACCAATGTTTACATTTCCTTTGCTTATGGTAGCACGAATTGACTTGTCAACATCAATAACTGTAAAGGTTTCATCATCTCGATTACCCACATACAAATAGTTGTTATTGGTATTGAAAGCACTTTTATAAGGACTATTTCCTGTTGCAATAGGAGCAAGTAAAGTGTGAGTGGTGGCATTTACAGGGAAAACATTGTTGCTGCCTGTGGACACCACATACATTTCATCGTTTACAGGATGATAAGTAACCGAAGTAGGTGTAGTTCCAACGCTTGCAATGGTTGTTACCAAGTTATCGGCACTGTTAAATACACTGACTGAATCATCGCTCGAATTGGCGATATAAATATCTCCGTTGGTTGGATTAATACCAATACCCAATGGATCTGTACCAACAGCTAATGTCGTAGTTACATTCTCTGTAATTGTATCTATTACCGTTATGTCATTGGTGAAAAGGTTGGCGACATAGAGTTGGTTATTTACTGGGTTGAAAGCAATATCCAATGGACGAACACCAACACCAATGCTATTGGTAACCGTATGAGAAAGATCAATAACGCTCACTGTATTTGAAACTGAGCCTACTACATACACTTTTCCGTAATTGGCACTTAGGCTATTGGAATTGACTGCTACCGCAACCGGAGAATTGAATCCCGGAATTAATGAAGGTTGTAATTCAACTACGGTCACTACTTGGCCCAAAGGATCAATTACCGTTACATTATTGGATAGTTGATTGGCAACATAAGCCAACCCATTGGCCGGATTAACGGCAATGCCTTGTGGATGAATGCCAACACCAATTACGCTTGGCACTTCTACGGTTGTAATAATCTCATGGTCTTCTACATCGCTTGGATTTGGAGGACTTACAGAATCTCCTTTATTCATTCCCCAAAGGGTGACAATCCTTTCTTCGGTAGAAGTATTGGTAATGGTAATTTGAGTTTTGTTGAACTCTTTCAATAACCATTTGTAAAAAGAACTGTACGTTGTAGGCTGCTTTTTATGTCTTTTTTGAATAACTATTGGATTGGCAATTTGGGTAAGTCGATTGCCTATTTCTCCCATGCTTCCCAAACGTTTCTTTTTCTTCTTTTTCACCAATTCTTCATTGGCAACATCTATGACTCCTTGTGAAGTGCCGTATTTTTTTAGATCTGTTTTATACTGAACTTTCTTACGTTCATTTAATGGCGTAAGAGCAGTTTTAATACGCTCATTGTTAATGGAAACAAAACTGTCTTCCATTTCATCACCGTATAGTTTTTTAACTCCTTTATCTTGATTTTCATCCTTTCCATTTGTGCGTACTTCTTCCTTTTTGGAACTAGAACCAACCGCCCATACCAATCCAGCACCCAAAGCTGTGAGTGTAGCAAATAATCCTATTTTGCCTTTACTGTTCATTTAGCTTGCTGTTGATTGAAATCCGTTTTTATTAAACTGCCTCTTTGAGGCCTTGTATTGGTCGATGAAATCAATAATATCTTTGGTTCTTTTCACCTGACTTTTTCCAACTGTTTCAGGATGCAAGCGAAATACTTTTGTGGCTGCATAAACCGCTTCGATGGTGGGGTATCCTAAATCCATGTAGAGTTGTAATGCTGCTAAATCTGCAGGTCGTTCCTCACGTGTAGGAATGGTAAAATGCTGACGTTCGTGCAATAAAATAAACATGCGAACTGGAACCGTAAACTTCCTGAATAAATCTTGGGCCACTTGATGTCTTCCAGTAACTCGATGTGTTCGAGCTGGCGTTACCATTACTTCACCAAATTGTCCAGTTATCTGAGGTAAGTAGTGAAATAAGAACTGGTAATCTGGACTGTGGTAAAATCCAGTATTGATGTAGCCTGCTTTTTGACTGAAATCCTGAGCAAACTCGATAAAATCGTGCATGTGCTGTTCTGCCCAAAGTTCAGATTGTGGCATTTCTTCAACCTTGAATTTCTCTACCCGAAAGGCATCATCATTGGCACTGTATTTATCGTATAATTCCACCGATAAAGTGTCGGGAGAAATGGGCATAGGAATAAGTATCTCTCGGTAAGCTGTTCCTTTTTGAAAATCACCTGCACCAAAAGGAACACGTCTCCTGAAATAATGCGTATTGTATTTTGTAGCATCATAGGCTTTAATTCCCATATCCAATGGAGAGAATGCCCGTATGCCAATACGGATTCTAAAACGTTTTCTATTTGACGGTACTGGTATCACCATAATTTATTGAGCTGCAGTTGCTACACCTTTTATCGCTTGATTCTTTTTGTATTGGCTAAATCCCCATGCAGCAACAGCAATAACTGCTATGCCACCGATGATTATCACTTCTTTTGGAATGCCTTTCTTTTCTTTTGCTTCTTCTCCGGGATGTCCCATGCCGACTTCGTAATCTTCGGGTTGTTCACCTGGTTTAAAGAAATTCATCACATTCCCGACTGTGCCAAGTATTCCTTCTGCACCTCCTGCTTGCTGATAACCGCCACCAACTTTGCCCCAAAAGGCACTACGTTTTTCTTTTCGAGCTGCCTTTTCTGCTTCTGTTTTCTTGGGTCGATTGTTTTTCTTGCCAAAAAGTTTTTTAAAGAAGTAATCGTATTGGTCTTCATCAGTTCCTTGACCATGTATGTATTCTAATTCTCCTGCAATCATAATTTCGTTTTTATACAATCATCATTACCCGTAAAGTCGAGCCGTTTACAGTGAATGGAATAAGCGGATAACCTTTGCCTACAAATGGATATGCTTTCGCTTCCCCAGGAGGTAAGTCCACACCATTTATATTGGCGATTTGATTACCTACATTTTTGATAGAACCAAAAAGAAACCCTTGTGGTAAATCTCCATCAACTGCGTAATCTTGTTCTATTACTTGTGCTAGTAAACTCATAGTTCATTCTCCTATTTGTTATGCTGCCGAAGCTGCTACCACCGGAGCTTGCTTGGCCTTGTTCAAATAAACCAGTAGTCCAATTGCTCCCAACACACCAACCACTACAATCAATCCTTTTCCTGCACCCATCAATCCGGCTTGTTGTTTCAGGTTTTCTTTTTTCATTTCTTCCTGCTCCACTTTCTTCTTCAAGCCTTCCACTTTTTGCTCTTCTTGGAGTGTTTTAAGCTCGTTTTGCATAGCATTGTTAATGACTTTATGCCCCTTCAAATCCTTGTTGGTGATTGGGTTTTTTACTGAACCTTTTGTAGCAGTAGGATCTTTTTTAACTGGTGGTCTTACCGGAGCTTCAACTGGCGACTTCTTTTTAACCCGAATCAATGGTCGTCTAGGTGGCTTGCCTTTTTCAGCTCTTTTTGTAGCTCTTCGTTCCTTTCGTTTTTTCATCCATTTACCAATGAATTCATCGTACTCGTATTCATTGTTATCGGCATCTACAAAATTGGATTCGCCTTGCTCGTAATTAGAGCCGTGTATTCTCATTTGTATATCTGGATCTCCCATTAATGTTCTCATAATTTTCAATTTTAGAGTTAAACAATTTGTTATGCGGCAACTGGCACTTTCACACCTGCTTGTTGCTTATTTTTCATGCTGTTGTATATGAATCCTCCAACCAAAAGAACTCCGACAATCATCATCATGCTATTGCCTGCAAAACCTGCTTGTTGTGGTTTTGCTTGGGCAGGAGCAACTGCAGATGGTTGTTGAATAATAGTTGGAGCTTGTGACCGCATTACCTGTGGAGCTGCAGAACTTGGAGCTGCGATGTTTTTCATCACCGAAGTTTCTGCTCTCATGGATTCTGTTTCCGCTCTACGTTGGTCATTTTTCAATGACCTTTTTTCCATTTTTGTTTTATGGCGTTCGGCTTTTCGTTGCTTACACTTTCTGGATAAGCATAGAAAATTGTCGTATGCTTCGTCTGGTTGTCCTGATAGTCCGTAATTATTCATTGTTCTTATTTTTAAGTTGTTTCAGGAATGGCAACAGCTTTTTCTTTGTTCATTTTCCAAATAAACAAGCCACCCAAAAGGGCAACAACTGCTAGTATTCCAACTATTTTTATCACTTTGGCTTTGTTTGAATCTGATTGAATCTTAGATGCAGCTTGATCTTTTTGAGACTGGAATAGCATCATGCTTTGCATGGATTGTTGTCTCGCTTGATTTTTCAAGTTTTTCCGATTACTTAACGATCCTGCAAAACTGAAAATAGAGCCAATAGCACCTGCAATAGCAGAGACAGGGTCTGAACCAACGGTTACTTTGGTGTCTTTTGCAGCTCCTGCTAAATCGCCCGTATTAAAGGTGTCGTTCTCATCAGGAATAATCTGTTCAGCAAATATTTTAGCCAGATCGGTATTGAATTGCGTATCATTTTTGCTGATAGCATATATAACCGCTTCGGTTAATTGGGAACTACTAGGTTTGGCATCGACATTTACCCCGTACTTGTACAAAAGTGTTTTCAACTTGTTAGGCTGGTCCGCTACGACAATCCCTAACAACTTAAAAATGGCTTTGCCTTGGTTATCCAACTCCGTTGGGGCTTTGGGCTTTTCTTGTACAATCCTAACCATGTTGTTTGCTACTTTTAAAGGCTGTTCCTATTAATATTCCAGCAACCAGAATTACTCCTGCAATTGCCAATTCACTTTTAATCACATGCTTGTAAAAAGAACCTTCTTCCTTTTTTTCTTCCTTTTCAGGAGCATTCATCCGTTGCCTTAATTCATTCCAGACAATCTGAACTTCATCGGCCAGTTTCATGTCCTTTGGGCTTTTATTGGACTTACTGAGAACCTCTTGGTAATAGTTCTCTAATTCAGAAGTGTTCATCTCAACCAACTGATCCAAGAAGTCGCCTATATCCACTTTCCCTGTATAACTACTGTGTCCACACGAACCGCAATAATTATCTTCTGGGATGTAAGATGAGCTGCCACAAGCACCGCAAAAACTATCTTCTTTGGATTGATTCAATCTCAGGATGATATTCTTGTCCGGGTGAATCCCTAGCAGGTCTTTTACCACCTTTTTTCCTTTCTTTTTAACTAAGAGCTTTACGGTTTCAGATAAGCCCTCCACATCACGGGGAGGTTCATAACCGTAATTATGCACCAGTTGCTTGGCTTCTTTCGGATTACCGAAAACGATGTAGTCAATTTTGTTTGGTGTAAATCTTGACTGCCTGTTATTGTTTCTATTTCTCATTCGAAATTCATTTTTATTGGTGGAGCTACCCATTGTCGTTAACCAAAAACAGCCAAAGCGAGCATGATACCTCTACTTTGGCTGTTTATATCCTATGGCAAAGCCTCACTAAAAGGAAACTGCTTTGTGCATTTCTCTATCTTCTTCTTCGGATCAACCTTCGAGGTTTTCTTCCCCCAACAATTCTTCGGGCTGGTCTTCGCTTAACACGCTTCACAACACGTCTTTTTCTCGTTGGTTTTAAACCGAATGCTGTCGATTTCTTTTTCCTTAAAAGATCAATTTGAGGCAATCCAGTTGTTCTTGGAACAGTAGATAATTCAGCTACATTGCTACCTTTTAACAGGTTGCCCATGTTCGCTCTTGCCTTAATTGTAAAGGTGAAAACCAAAGTCACACCATCTTTTACCAAAACCCTCAACGAATCCTGACCGGTAACATTCATCTCGAAGTTATCATCGTCAATCAGCGTTTGCGTAAAGTTTTGTGGAGATGTAGCGTTTCTTGGTTGATACACCCTTTCGGTATTGCTACCAGAAGCCGTTCTTTTCACAACTTTCAGAACATTATCAAATTGCAATGGATTTGAAACCGATAGTTTCATTCCTCCCACCTTAAATGGGTTTGCTTTTGATTCCTCTCTTACTTCTTTGTGAGAAGATTCCTCAACAATAACCGTTACACCGGCTGGTTGAGCTACTTCCTCATTTGCACCGAAAATAACTGCCTGTGCATCTGCTCCCGAAGTATTTTTAACAACTACGGTTAACGTCCTGTCGTTGGGATCAATTCTCCCAATGGAAGACGTTTTGTAATTGTCGTAATCTTCGTCATCATCCACGTCAACGTATTCAACTTCTTCTTCCTCAAAGTCGTCTTCGTAGTATGAATCCTCATGGCCTTCAAAGCCTGAGTCGAAGTCATCTTCATCGTAATCACCATCAAAGTCATCATACCTGTCTTCGGCATCATCCTCGTAGGCTAATATATCGTCATCAAAATCTCTCATGATTTCTAATTTTTTATCGTTAATAAATAAGTTTCATTTTTAGGTTAAATACCTATGGTTGCTAACTCTTGTCAGCACCTTCACTTTTGGACTTGTTTTCACCGTCCTTTTTCTTTGCCAACTTTTTTGCTTTGGCTTTATCCAATGCTGGCTTCACTACAAATGCCCCTAATGCTGCTCCGGCAACTAATATCCCTAGACCAACGGGTACACATATTTTCCAATCAATGTCTTTCATCTGCATAAATTTTAATTCGCAACAGTCAGTGGATCTGACATTTCATTGCTTTCGTTTTAATGATTTTTAAATGCTTTAAAACAGCTCTTTCAAATGGTCTTTAAACCAAATACAGGTGCTAAAGTCTGTGCTTTTTGAAGGTATTCCGAGGTGTGAGATTGTACCTTGGTACAATCAGATAGGGAGGTGTTATCGTGATGGGATAATTGAAATAGGTACAAAAATTCCTAAAAAATTTTGAGTAGTTATTCGGTTATAGTCCAATTACACGGATAACCCATCAACCATTCTACCCAAACAGGATTTAACTTGCCGTTTTCCTGTTCCTGAATCACACCATCAAGGTATCTTCGCTTTGCTCTGTGAATAGAACTTTTACTTCCGGGTTCGCCAACTCTTCCATCATTGGCTCTTGGTGTTGGGAACATCTCTAAAAACGCAATTTGTTCAGCTAAATTCCCTTGCGGATGTTTCAGATAGCGTTTGGCTAAAGAAGAAGGTTTCATGTCAGCTCGTTTACCATCGCTTGCTTGTGGGGTAAGAAATACCTTTACGGTGTCAGCCAAATTCAAACTATGCGTAATTCCATTCTTGCTAATCCTCCTGAATTTTTCATTCAGAATTAAGTTATTGTGTTCGTTTTCTTGTGTGGTTGGTGTTGGTAGCAGATCCAAATACTTTTTTGCCAATTTGGGAGCAGCATGAAGTTTCAGAATGGTCTTTCCTTTTTTCGATTCCTTATTGTGCCAAACCAGCACTCGTTGGCTAGAGTGCCAATACTTCTTTGCCAAAAATAACTTGGTGAATATCCTTGGCTTTCTTTTACTGAAAGACTTTAAACATTGCGTGCCTGTTTGTTCTAAAATTGATTCTTGCTCGTTCATAGTGGTTGTATTGCAACATTGGAAATGGAAAATCAGCTAGTTACTTTTCCTTTTCCAACGTTTGAATAATAGATTCGATTTGTAGGATAGACTGAAACAGGATGTATGCCAGTTGGGGTACAATGGAATTTCCTAATCCTTTAATTCTGTCCATCCTTTTGGAAACCCCATGAGCCACTCTACCCACGTTGGGTTCAGATTCCCAGATGTTTGGGAGACAACCATCGCTAGGTTGAGCTGTTTCCCAAGTCGGTATCGTCTTTGAATTGAAGGATTGCCCAAATGCCCCCGATTCTTCATGTCCCCAACTACCGGAGTTGGAAAGAATTTCAATTTGAGATTCAACGGCTTTCCAGTATTTGTCTTGTTCTTGTTTGGTTTTTGCTCCAAATCGGTTTTTTCGGTAACTGATAATCCAAACTCGATCCCGTTTGTGCCATGCACCGATACCGCAAGCTGGTAGTACAAAAACTTCATTGTGGTAGCCTTCGTTTTCCAAAGAATCGAGTACTTCATCGAGTGCCATTGTGATGATACCAGGAACATTCTCGCCAATAACATAGTTTGGTTGGAGTTCTGCAATGATTCTAAGCATTTCCGGCCAGAGGTAACGGTCGTCTGTTTGTCCTTTTCTTTTTCCTGCATGACTAAATGGTTGACAAGGGAAGCCTCCACTAATAATGGAAACGGGTTTTAATTCTGCTTTTCCAACTGCCTTAACATCATCAAAAAGTGGTGTTTCAGGGAAGTGCCTGTTCAATAGATCCTGACAGTATTTATCTTTTTCTACTTGCCATAGCGTTTCTATACCGCTCCAATGAGCAGCAAGGTCAAAGCCTCCAATTCCGGTAAATAAGCTCCCATGTGTTAAGGGATTTGTGTTTGGCATAAATCAATGATTTATTGCCAAAGTCTGGTATCAAATTACAGAAGCCCAGGTACAGAATTGTACCTCGGTACAAAGCTGAGGGAAGGTGTTATCGTGAATGGTGGATGAAAATCGAGACAAAAACAGTTGAAAAAATTTATCCTCGTATAAATTTCCTGTTATTTTGTAATGTGGAAAAATTTGTCGGAATCATACAACGTGTAACGTATCACAATCCTGAAAATGGTTGGACGGTTTTGCGTGTGAACCCCATCACAAGTCCACATGAAGTAAAGACTGTAACCATTCATCAAGCCAATGTGTTTGCTGGTGCTACCATAGAATTTGAAGGAGAATGGACACAACATGCCAAATATGGTGAACAGTTTACGGCTCAGAATGTCATTGAGAAAAAACCTGCTTCCGCTTCTGCATTAGAAAAATACATTGGTTCGGGGATGATATACGGAGTTGGCCCGAAAATAGCCAAGCGAATCGTAAAATATTTCGGAAAAGACACCCTTGAAGTATTTGAAGAAAACATGGAGCGATTAACGGAAGTACCTGGAATTGCTCAAACCAAATTGGAACAAATCACATCTTCTTGGACTGAACATCGAGAGATTAGAAATGTGATGTTGTTTTTACAGGAATATGGAGTAAGCACCCTGTTTGCCGTTAAGATTTTCAAAAAGTATGGCAATGATGCCATTAAAATCGTTCAGGACAATCCCTATCAACTATCCAAAGACATTTACGGCATTGGCTTTTTCTCTGCAGACAATATTGCCCTGAGTATGGGGGTGGAAAAGAATAGTCCCAAACGAATGCGAGCTGCAATTGCCCATGTGTTAGCAGCTAGTAGAGATCAGGGACATTGCTATTTGGAATTAAAGCTTATCATTAAAGAAGTTGAAAAGCTACTCAAAGAAGATTTTAAGGAGTTGGTAGCAACGGAAGTTGCCGGAATGGAAAAGGATAATGAGTTAAGAACCCGTTTGAAAAAGAGCGAAACCGAACCCATAAAATGCTATTATTCAAAGTCGCTGTATTATGATGAACTGCATACTGCAGAACAAGTGAAAAAGTTTATCGCACAAAAAATAAAAGTAGATGATAAGCGAGTAGCTAAGTGGTTGCAGAAATATAATCAGCAACAGGAGTTTCCGCTAAGTGAGGAACAATACAATGCTGTTTTGGGTGTAACCAAACATGGATTTTCTATTTTAACAGGTGGCCCGGGTTGTGGTAAAACAACAACAACCAAAGCCTTAGTAAAATTGCTAAAGGCAATGAATAAGAAAGTTACCTTGGCAGCTCCGACCGGTCGAGCAGCACAACGAATGGCGGAAGTGATAGGCGAAGATTCACAAACCATCCATCGGTTGTTGGTTTGGCAACCCATGACAGGGCAATTCAAAAAAAACGAAGAAGATCAACTGGAAACCGATTTTATCATCATTGATGAATGTTCCATGCTAGATATTTCATTGGCAGCAAGTTTACTAAAAGCTATTCCATTAACAGCCCAGGTATTGTTCATTGGCGATGCCAATCAGTTACCATCGGTAGGAGCTGGAAATGTACTGAAAGATTTAATTGATAGTGGAAAAGTCCCCTTGTTTGAATTAGTCAAAGTATTTCGTCAAGCCCAAGAAAGTCAGATCATCAAATATGCTCATCAAATCAACCACGGAACGATTCCTAAAATAGAATCACCCATTCATCAACCTGAAATTTGGCAAGACAAAAAGGATTGTTTGTTTATAGATTCGGAAGAGGCGACCAAAGATCAAATGAACTTCATCAAAAAGATTCGTAGCTCCATGAAATACGTCATTGAAAATGAAGGAGTGGCGTTTGTTCGAGAAAACACCCCCGATGATGTGGACGACAATTACAAAGCGGTTACGCTGGAAGATGATTATTACGTTGAATCGACTTCTCCACAAGAAATTGAAGACATCAGAAAACAAGGAGTACGTTCGTATATTTTTTCTATTCCGAAGGATTATCTAAATACCAACATCAATACGCTTCTAAAATCTGAAACACACGCCTCTGCATTAAAAGAAGTACTGAATGGAATTCATCCTTGGTCGTCTTTAAATTTTGGTTTTACCGCTTCTGAAATGATTGTCCGATTGTATGCTCAAACCATTGAAGAACGAGTTGGAAAGGATTTAGAAGTTCAGATTTTATCTCCTATGACGGTTGGGAGCATGGGTACTCGAAACTTGAACCAGCAGGTTCAGTCCATTTTTAATCCTGAAACCAAGAATAAACCCGCTTTGGAAATGGGAGAACGTTTGTTTCGTTTAGGTGATCGGGTGATTCAACGAAGGAACAACTACGATTTGGAAGTGTTTAACGGTGACATTGGCGAAATATCGGCCATTGATAATCAGGAAGTGACCTTGGTGGTTACTTACAAAAACGGAAAAGACAACCGAAATGTTCACTACGAAAAACAAGACATTATGGATCTTGATTTGGCTTATGCCATTACAATCCATAAATCACAAGGAAGTGAGTTTGACGTAGTGATTATTCCTTTGGTGATGCAGCATTTCACCATGTTGTACCGCAATTTGATTTATACCGCCTTAACCCGTGCTAAAAAGATGGCAATTTTCGTTGGTACAAGAAAAGCTCTTGGCATAGTTGTTAAAAACATTGACAACAGAACCCGTAAGACGATGCTGAAAGTGATTCTTCAGGAGTAGCGTTTGGTACTAAAGTATGCCTCCGAAAGAGTTTGGTGTTAAATTATAGGGTTCAAACAAATGCCTATTTTTCTGTTTTTTGGCAATTGTTGGAATTAGAATAATTGTAATTAGTATAGAATATTCAAAAATTATCGCCATATTTGTTCATTATTTACGCTTGTTCATGTTTCGTGAACAAGAAATAAAAAGTGAACATGAAGCATCAAGTTATCATAGAAAATGGTTTTACTCATTTAAAAAATGAGTTGGAAAACGCTATTGAATGGGGGGAGTTTGAGGTGAAGCAGAATGGTTTTCATGCTGATGCTGTTTTTATGGTGAACGGTAAAAAACTTTTTGTTGAGACAAAGAATGAGATTAGACCTATCCAGGTAGAGCATTTAAACGAACGAAAAAACCATTTCGGAAATTTATTGGTTATTGCCAACTACATTACACCTAATGCCAAGCAATTATTAAAGGAAAGAGGAATTAACTATGTAGATGAGCAAGGGAATATTTGGTTAAAATTTAAACCTGTTTATATTCACATCGAGGGGATTCCCAAACAAAAAACACCAAAACAGAAAAAGAACAGGGCTTTTACCAAGGCAGGAATCAAAGTGGTGTTTCAACTTTTACTGGATAAGGAGTTAATCAATACAACTTACCGCAACATTGCTGAAAATGCCGAAGTAGCATTGGGGACAATCCCTAAAGTCATTGAAGGATTACAAGCGGAAGGCTATTTAATTAAAAAGAATAAAGACCAATTGGTAATGGTCAATCATGCTGAATTGTTGACTCGTTGGCAAGAAGAATATACTCAACGCCTAAAACCAACATTATTTGTGAAACGTTACCGACCAACAGATCAAAATTTTCATGTAAACTGGAAGAAATTACAACTCCAACATGATACAGTTTGGGGAGGTGAACCAGCAGCAGATATACTAACCAATTATTTAAAGCCTGAGCAATACATCCTTTATACGAATCAACATCAACAAGATATTATGAAGGCATATCGTTGGGTTCCGGATGAAGAAGGCGAAATTTATATTTACAAGAAGTTTTGGAATACTCCTATAGATAAGAACCACCAAGCACCTGCATTATTAACTTATGCAGAGTTAATGGACACAAAAGATAGCAGGTGTATTGAAACAGCAACTATGATTTATGAGCAATACTTACAAAAACCTTAAACACTACGCTTTTACTGAACATGAAGCTGCTTTTAAAGCGTTAATAGAGGTGTTTCATACATTTTCTATTCGGTACTTTTTAATTGGGGCACAGGCACGGGATGTACACTTCTATCAGCAAGGAATAAAACCAAGCAGAGGAACACGAGATATTGATTTTGCAGTAATGATGCAGGACATGACAGGGTATAACAAACTAAAGGAAGCTCTGAATGAAAAAGGGTTTGAAAACACCAAAGATCCGTTCCGGTTAAATTGGTTGTTAGGTGAAACGGTCATTGATTTACTGCCTTTTGGACAAATTGAAGAAGATTATACAGTCAATTTTGATAAAAGAGATTTGGAGCTGTCTGTATTGGGGTATAGCGAACTCAATGAGGAATTGCAAGAGTTTTATTTGGATGAAGATAAATCAGTATCTATTCCAGTTCCACCGTTGCACGGTATTTTTTTATTAAAGCTCTTGTCATGGGATGATACCAAACCCAACCGAAATAAAGATTTAAAAGATCTAAATCAAATTCTAAGTAATTACTGGTCATTTGTAGAAGATGAAGCCTATGAAAAGCATTTGGATTTATTCGATGATGATTTTACTACCGAAATTGCTGCAGCTCGAATTTTAGGAAGGCATTTAAAAACAACCATTCAAAAATCAAGCACCCTACAAAAAAGTATCATACGGATACTGGAAGAACAAACGAATCAAGTTGACCCTCCTGGTTTAATGCTTCAAAGTTTTGCAAGTGAAAATGACACTTCTATTGATGATGTAAAGGCATTGCTTGATGAAATTCTGAAAGGAATTATAGAATAGTGATGGAAGGAATCAACTACAAACAAATACTTTCCAAATCGGATTTTAAAGTAGCTCAAAGTTGTGCTACCAAGCTTTATTATCTGAAAAACAAGTATCCGTCTGCTAATGATGGCAATGAGTACATGGAGTATTTAGCCGAAGGTGGTTATGCCGTTGGCGAAATGGCCACGCTGTTTTATCCCGAAGGAAAACGAATTGATAACATTAAGGGAATCGAACCGGCACTTGAAGAAACAAAAGAATTGCTGCAGGAAGAAACCGTTACACTCTTTGAAGCTGCAATTCTATCCAATAACAAAATTGCAGCTATTGATATTCTTGAAAAAAGGGGTAACGTATTCAATCTTATTGAAGTAAAGTCAAAAGGATATGATAGCGAAACCCAATCCCTGAAAGGATGGGAAGAGCATTTGGAAGATATAGCTTTTCAGAAATATGTTTTATCCGAGGCTTATCCGGATGCAACCATCAATACATTTCTTTTTGTTCCAGATAAAGCTGCACGAACTAAAATAGAAGGCCTAAACTCCTTATTTGAGCTAAAGGAGTTTGAAAGTCATAATGGCTTCAAATTTTTCGATATACATTTCACTGGAGATCCAGCACAAATTCGTCAAGATCAGTTAATGACTTTGGTTAATGTTTCGGAATATGTTAATGGAATTCAGCACAGAATTAATAAGAATGTGGAGCTGTTCATCAATAGCCTCTTAGAAGAAAAGAAAATAGTTTCTCCACTGGATAAGAATTGCTTTAAATGTGAATACAGTGTTGAACGTGAATCAGATTGTTCCGGGTACAAGGAGTGTTGGGCCAAGGTAAAAGAAACAGATCCGCATATTAAAACGCTGTATCACGTAGGTACAATTGGAGGCAACAAAGAACCAATCGTAAATTCATTGATTGCCGAACGAAAAGTTTCCTTGTTTGACATGCCATTGGATGAACTAAAAGGAATACGAGGTGAACGCCAATTGATTCAAATTGAAAACACCCGGACCAATAGTGAATGGGCTTCATCTGAATTAATGGCAGAAATTAAATCTTGGGAGTACCCATTGCATTTTATTGATTTTGAAACCTGCACTACCGCTTTGCCATTTCATCGCAACATGCGACCTTACGAAATGAGTGCCTTCCAATGGAGCTGTCATACTATTAAAAGCCCAGGAGCAGAGCCGGTTCATGCGGAATGGTTGAATTTGGAGCCAGCATTTCCAAGTTTTGCATTTGCCGAGAGTTTAATGCAGCAAATTGGTTATTCCGGAACTGTTCTGATGTGGAGTCCGCATGAAAATACAACACTCCGGAATATCTACAACCAAATGGAGGAATACAACTATTCTAATCCGGCATTAACCAAGTGGTTGGAATACGTGGTAAAATTTGATTCAAAAGGAACAGGCACTTTGGTTGATATGAATAAAATGGCGTTGGATTATTATTTCCATCCTGTTATGAAGGGGAGAACATCTATTAAGGTTACTTTACCTGCCGTTCTAGATGCTAATAAATCTAAACGGACAATCAGTTGGCTTGAAAATTTTGAAAAGGAATTGAGTATTCTATCAAAAGATGAAAATGGTGTTATTGAGAATCCTTACAAAAATTTACCTCCCATTGAATTATTAGAATCTGCCGAAGCCGTAAATGAAGGCACAGGAGCTATGAGAGCTTATGAGGATATGCTCTTTGGACTGAACAAAAACAATAAAGATATTAAACAAGCCTATGCTCAAGCATTACTTCGCTATTGTAAGCTCGATACTATGGCGATGGTGATTATTTGGGAGCATTGGAGGAAATTGTAAATTTCTAGTGAGGCTGTTATTTAGAAGTAATCTCAAATAAATTTATTCTACCACTTTTCAGGATTTATAAACTTTCTTTTTCGTTCTTCCTCACCACTTTTCAACTCGTATTCAATCTGCTTTTTGATGTATGACTTGATAGGAATTAAATCAAGTTGGTTTTTTGACTTAACAACCATCGCAAGAATACCTTGCCATTCCTTTGCATTAATTTCTCCAATGATAACATCACCGCTATAAGTTCCTCCATTTCCTTTCCACCATATTTTCTTGAAGTTTTCAATGTCGGTATTCACACTTAGGTAATGTAAAAACGCTTCTTCAAAGAATTCTTTAAGTGTGTTCCTCAAAACATCAAAAACAGGATTCATTTTTTTTTCGCTAGCATGGTATTCAGATATGAAACCCAGTAGGAATGCTTTTGCCTTTGCTTTCTGTTCTTCATTCAGGTGATGGAAAAATATTATCAATGGATGTTCTCCAATTCCGAAGTAATAATTATTTTCAATAATTAGAACTACTGCTTTCTTAATTAACTCATTGCATTTTTCTAAGTTCCAAACAAAGGGGAGTTGATTATTTGTATTACGACTGTGCCGGTTTTCTTTGTCTGTATAAAAGGAATCAATGTATTCTAATAGGAAATCGGGGTTAATTTGAATAAGTGCATTTAAACCTGCATGTTGAAGGTCAAAATGATTGTTTACTTTTTTCTCTTGCTGTATATATGACTTTTTTAGTAACTCAAAATTGTCTGTAAGCATTGCTGAATACTTTTCAAAGAAATGAAAAGACAAATTGATTCTTAAATTTTGCGATTCAATTTTATTGTTTACGATTGAAAGTATCTCTTCAATGATATTTTTTTCACTGTAATTTATAATGTTCTTAATAATTGGAAGTGTCATAAAGAACCTACCGGTTTTGTCTTTAAATTTATCAGACTTAATTGGAATAAATTTCTCAAAACTTTCAAATTGCAAGTAGCAACTAGTATGGATTGATTTAATGGTTTCAAGCAATGCTGTTTTGTAAAAATTATCAGCAAGCTCGGATGGCAAATAATCAAAGAACGAAAGTTGCCAATACAATTTATTTTCATGCTTCCAATTGTTAATTAGATTCCAAAGGCGTAATGCCCATTCAGGAGATTTATTGACAATTACTTTAACTCCTTTATGAATTGGATTTACTCCTGTTGGGTAGTTTTCCAGAATACTGGTAAGGAGTTTAAATCCCAACTCATGGTTTTGTAGAAAATTTTCCTCCACAATGATGTTTAATGATTGGTCAATACCCCAACTATTATTTTCTTCAAGTGAAAGCGTGTTTTTGATTGCAACATGAAGAGCTACAAATTCTGCTTCATTTTTAAAAACAAACGATGCTCTAACATCTTGTTTCTTCAACTTTTGAAAATCATCGTATTTTTCAAAGTCATAGTCCTGCCTTCCTCTTAGTGTGTTCCAATCCAGTTTTCGGAAATACTCATATTCCTTGCTATTGAACTTTCCTTTCAAGTTTTGATAACCTTTATCAGTAAGTTTTTCTCTATTAAGCATTGAAACAAAATCATGGACGAAATGAATGTGTTCAAAACTTGTAGAGTTAAGATTGCTTTCTATGAAGGGTAGTAAAAGGGATAAATCAAATTCAAGAATCTCTATAATTGCCTCTTTGTATCCAGGTCGGAAGTTTTTAAGTATTGATAAAACTTCTTTCGGGTAAGTTTTGAAATTTTCAAATAAGGTTGTCCAAATAGATTTTCTAAAATTTTTTGTCACCTCATAAAATGGTAAAGGGTATTGATAAAATGTAATTGAGTGGTTTCTTCCACCTTTTGTAATTTGATAATGGTGAGAAAGGAATGTTCCAGCTAAAGCAAAAAAGGCTTCGACATATTGAGGTTGCTTGTCTTTAAATTTTGTAATTATAAGATTGAACAATTCTACTTGTCTTTTAAAGTCAAATCTGTGGTCGTCATCATCAAATAGTAACTTCTCTCTGATGCGTCTGATAAGTTCAGGAAGTGATTCTGGTTTTTTTCGACAGTATTCAAATGCTAACTCCAAAGCAGGAATAAAACTTTCTGTAAACTGACTGAATAAGTCGGCAAGGAAATCCAAGGTTTTGTCCCTATCCCAGACAAAGTCATTTGTTTCATATTTTGAATCATAGATAGGATCTTCGGAATCTGGGAACTGTTTAATTTTTTGATGAAAATAGCTAAGTATCTCCTCTCTTTTGTAAAACGGTAGATTCAACTAGCAAGTGCTAATTTTTGATTAAAGTTATCTAAAAAGATTTGATTAGGCGTTTTATAGCCTAATTTTTTTCTTGGACGATTATTTATTGTGTTTTGTATTTCTATGATTTTCAATGGATTAATGTTTTTTAAACTGATTGATTTAGGCAAGTATTGTCTGATTAGTTTATTCGTATATTCATTGAGACCTCTTTCCCAAGAAGCATATGGATTACAGAAGAAAACATCTGCTTCCAATTTTATTCCATAAGCCTTATGCTGCATAAATTCTTTGCCATTATCATTTGTAATGGTTAGCACTTTTTCCTTGACGGGAGCTAATAGATTGATCATTTGTTTTTTAATAGAATTTGCTTTTTTTCCGTCAGTAGAGACCATTAGTAAATATCCTGTGGTTCGCTCTACCACAGTGAGTACAGCACCACTATGTCCATGACCAATGATTAAATCAGCTTCCCAATCTCCAAAGCGAGTTTTCTGATCTACAATTTCTGGTCTTTTCTCAATAGGAACCCTGTCTTTAATTTTCCCTCTACTATCCTTTTTCCCATAACGTTTACGGTATTTTTTCTCTCCTGTACGTAATTGCTTATAAAGTTCTCCTCCATTATGCTTATCCTGCCAAATGAACTGATAAATTCGTTCATGAGAGACCATCTCAATTTCTTGCAGGTCACACCAACCTTTGATTTGTTCTGGAGACCACTGCAGCATTAACTTCTCTTTAATGACCTTCTCCATTTGATTGGAAAAACGTTTCTTTAAGTGACCACTGTCTTTACGCTCTGTGGCTAATAGTTGTGCATAAACAGCATCATAAGAACCCCTAGGTCTTGAGTTTCTAGAAATCTCCCTGTATACGGTGGAATAACTCCTGTTAATACTCTTTGCTATCTCCTTTTTACCGATGCCTTGTTTTAACATACAAGAAACCGCATACCTTTGTTCTGAGTTTATTTGTTCGTACTTCATATTGCAAATATTTAAACTTTTCAGTAATGCAACAATGAGATTTAAATCTCATTGTTGTCATTACTGTTTTTAGATTAAAAATTTGCACTAGCAATTGAATCTAAGAACCAAAAAAGTGAAAAGAATTCTAAAGCTTTTTCTTCCTCTGAATAGATTGAATACAGATACTCATCCAAAGTTCCATTTATTTTTTTAAGCACATTATCATAGCCGAAAGAATTATTAGATGGAATGATTGTGTCCGAGAATCTTTTTTTCCAAACAGGAAAAAAAGTAAACAATAATGTTTTGAATGATAGGATTTCGTCTTTGATGAATACTTTGTAAAAGAAATAAGTTGCCATCACCTGTTCTGAAACCCTTGCATGATTGTATTGAACCTCTACAAGTTCCCTTTTCTCCAGCTCGTCAATAGCTTCGTTGAAGTCGTGATAATCTAAATCAAAGGTTTTGAGGACAACTTCAATAAACTCTTTGTTGCTTCGGTCAATGGTAAAGAAGAACGAAATTATTCCAATAGTTTTAATCAAGGTCTTGTCACCAAAGATGTCAAAATCTTTTATGAAGGTTTGAAAGTATGAATCATATAAATCGGAAACATCGCCTAATAAGAAGGATTCCTGTCTTTGCTTTGCAATTCTTGCAGCCATAACTGCTAATCTGGCGTTTCCGTCTGCTACTTCTACAATTCTTTTTTGATACTTTGGGTTTTTTATTTCAAATGAATCACTGTTTATAAGTTCAGTAATTTCTGCATCACTGAACTTCTTTAGAATCGTTTTATGTGGGTCATATTCATAACACTCATTGGTTACATCATTTAGTGCATAGTCCCTAACTGTAATTACAAGTTTGATAATGCCTTTCCGCTTCTCTTTAAATACACCCAAAATTTGTTTAAAGTTGAGAAGTTGTCTGTTAGCATCATCAACTAACAACACATAGTTCTGCTCTTGTTGCAAATGAATTTTTAAATCTTCTGAAATGTCTTGGTCTTTCTTAGAAACTGCGAAAGCAGAATAATCTTTGTTAGTGGATAAAAATTTATCAAGTGCTTCAAGTGCAAGCTTCGTTTTTCCAACGCCAGGGAATCCTGAGATAATGAGTAAATCATTTGTTTCCAAAGTGCTTCCTATGTCGGTTAACTCTGTCTTGCGATGTAAAAATATATTGTCTAATGGGGTTGAAAGTTTCCCTGCTTTGTTGTTGTATTCGTCAATGAAACTTTGAAGTGGTAGAAGTTGTCCAGTGTCAAGTGGAATGCCTAAAATGTCTTTAGCAAGGATTAAATATTTGGAGTAAATCTCTAACGCTAACCAATCAAGTCCTATCAACTCAATACGAACGTTTTTTGAAACCGCATGTTGGGTAATTGCGGTTTCTTCTGCAACATCAAGCCGTGAGTTAAAGCAGATAATTATTTTATGAACTTGATTTGCTGGAACTCCTGTCTTTGTTTGGTCTAAACATTTATCAATGTCCTCTTTTATCTTGGTAACCAGTCCATCAGCTTTAGTTGTGAATTCAACATACCGTAAACTCCCATCTGTAAGACGAAAAAATGTGTCGGGTGTACCTTTGATCGTTTTCTGTTTTCCAAATTGGCTTCCTGTCCTGTTGATACTGGCAAACTCTTGTTCTCTAAAAGCTAAATAAATGTCGCAAAGGTTTTGAAATGCTGCACTGTCAATACCTAAAAGTTGTTGTTCTATAAGCTTTAATCGTCCGTTCATAATCACATCACAATTTCAAAATGAAACGTTTACACCAAACTGACGTTCAATCTTCTCTTCAAAAGAACCTTTACCAGGAATTTGATTTAAAACATAGTTATCCATTACCTCTTGAATAGAGGATAGGTTAATCATATTTTCTTCGCCAGTAATTAAACTATTATCCTTTAGAATCGAATTTTCAATAAACTGATCAAATAATTCAAAGATTCTTTTTGCCTGCGGTATAATCATATTTTATTCATTTAATCATCAAGATTGTACTTCAAGCACCTCGTTAGGTAAATATTTACTGTACTTCTTTTTTAAAATTGAGATGCCTTCTTCGTCTTCTGAAATGTTGTAGTTAAGTTTTTCTTTGAGGTATTGATGCCGAGCATCTGCTTCGTTCAATACATCACCCCATTTCTTAACATAAACTTCGTAGTTGTCTTTAGAATCAATATGCCCGAATTCTCTGTCTTTTTGGTTACACTCGCTAATAGCATCCTCATTCATTCCTGTTACTAGTAAAACAAATACCCATTTAGTTTTGTCTTTTGGAAATCTATCATCTTTAGCAATAGCCCTTGCATATTTTTTTATTTGTTCCAACTCATCTACACCAATCGTTTTATTTGGTCTTTTTAATTCAATTACCAAATTTTCATGGTATCCGGCTCTACCTGAATTGTATTGTTTCCATAAGCATACATCTGGTATATCATTTAGCCCTTGATTGTCTGCATTTTCTACGATTTCTTCAAAATTTTCCCTACCTAAATGTTTTAAATAAGCTTTAAGAACGCTTTTTAATGTAACATCATCAGCACCATAAGTGTAGTCATTACCAAAAATCCAAGTTTCATTTTTAACAATTTTATGCAAGTGTTTTCTTTCTAACACTTTATCTTTAATCTCCTTATCAAAGATTAATGTTCTTAGTTCGTGGACAATCCTAAGTCGATCTGTTATTTCTTTCATTGTATCAATAACTGTAGCCAATGAAGTTTTTTCAAGAATTTCGGTTAAATCAGCCCGTTTGTCTTCCGGTAACTTAATGACCTCCTCCAATATCGTTTGTAAACCTGAAGTATCACTTATTAGTAATTCCTTAATCAGTTTTAAAGTGAGTTGTTTACTTTTCTTTTGTTGTGTATTAAAATCGGGCATATACTCATTTAGCTGCAATGCAACAATATCAAACACTTGCCTTTCCGCTTCTTCGACTTTATTTTCTGGTTTAGATTCTGGGAATGGGTAAATGCCATCATTTTTCAATTCCTCAATAAATCCTTTTGCTTCTTCGTGTTTTCTGTTTCGGATATATTTTTTCCCAATTTCCTTTCCTAAATCAATAGCATCGGAAAGGATTTTATCCATTTCACCAAGTTGCAATTCATTTTTCCTATGGAGTTCCTCAATATAATCTGAGAGAATGTGAACGGTGATTTGATAACCACCTGCTCTAATTTTTAAATCTGTTTCCTGAAATGAAATACCAGCACTGCTACATAAATAGATTTTCTTATCACAAGTTCTTTCCCACTCAATAACTTTGTATTTAAACGGTATTTTCAAATCAGTTCCATCCTCTTGTTCAATTTCAAACTGTATTTCTTCTTCATACTTATTTTTTATGTACGCTTCAAAGTCTAAACCCCTTTCGTTTATACTAACTTTAAACGTAGGATAGGACATGTAATAAACCGCAAATTTTTCTTCTAACTGCTTTCTTCCATTTTCTCTAAAAAGAGCGTGAGAATTTTTATCATCTACATTATTTATTTCAACAGTAACACCAGGTGATCCTGTTCCTTTCTTTAAGGTTTTCAAATCCCCTATTACCGGACATTTGATCTTATTTCTATCCAGTTTAATTTCAAATAACTTTGCTGTTCCATTGGTTTGATAAACACTCTTATAGGTAATTAAATCTCCCAACGCATAAACTTTAAACCGCCCTTTTCCTTCTTTGCCATGCAGTACACGGCCATCATTACTTCTTGATCGTTGTTTTTTATCCGAACCACCAATGGTTTCAAAAGCATTTTCTGCAGTAGCATAATCCATTCCATGACCATCATCGGTAATAGAAATATACTCTACTTTTAAATCATTGGATTTATAGTTAATCTCGATATTATTGGCATCTGCATCTAAACTATTCCATATAAGTTCAGCCATTGCCGTAACACCAGATGCCTTTGTTAAAGATTCTATGTGATCTTTCTCAACTTTAATTTCTAGTTCTTTTGCCATTTTAATTCTGGATTAAAAATTCGTCTAATTCCTGCTTCAACGTTTGCAATTTCAGGTTTAAGTCAACCTTATTGTTAAATTGCTTGCTTCTTGTAATTTCATTTCCGAGCTTCTGAATCTCGTTTTTCAACTCTTTAATTGTTTGCTCTTTCTCAATTAACTGCTTCAAGTCAATTCCCTGTTTTTGTTTCCCGGAAATTTGAAAACAAATGTCAGAAAAAACAGAATCTATACTTTCTTTCAAAGCAAGTCGATAATGGAATTCAGATTGCTTTATCCAATCGCTTTTAAATGTCCAGTCAATAACCGAATTATCATCATTTGTAGCGTGTGGGTGCTTTTTAGAAACTGAAAGCATTGTAGAATTAGCATGAGTAAGAACAAAAACAATATGATAAGGTATAGATTTGTCTATGATGTCCAATAAGGCTGAAATCTTAGCATCTTTTTTGTGTAACTGAATTTCAAAAACTTGTATTTCCTTAATTTCTTTACCACTAAGGTTAATTGTTTCTTTTGAAATTTTGTAAGCCCACTTAATCTTACTTACAATATCAACGAACAGTTTTTTTTGTTTTGTATTCGTGTATTTATCAAAAGCGTTTTTAGGAATACTTTTGTTAACTACGGTATGTTTTGAGAGATCAAAAGAATTCATTTACTTAACAATTATGAATGAAATTAATTTGAAATCCTCGATACCCTTTACTTTGTCCTTCAACACAGTTGTTCCTCCTGATGTGAACAGGCTAGACACTTCTTTTTCATCTTCAGTTTGAAGTATTGAACCAATGCTTCTTTGTAGCAATTCAGAATATTTATCCATCTTTCGATAATCATTGGTTTCTGAATTAAATTGTTTGCAAGCATCCTCTAAAGGTTCTTTTTTCCCTTTGCACAGCATTCTTAAAATGTCTAATATCTTTTTTCCACCCACATGATTATAAACTAGCTCACCATTTTCTTTAATGTAAACCATATAATAGGGGTGTAAGCGGTTCATTTTATCAATATTAACACTGCTGTTTATGTTCTTTAAAACATAAATCACACCTTTTTCTAGCGAATTGACGGAAGCCGTAATTGTATGTAACCCTTCAGGAATATTTCTTAATTCACCATAAGTTTTAATGTAATTAGATAGATCCACCCTAAAATCATTCAACCCAAGATCTGTAATACTTACACCTTCTCGTAAATCTTCCAAATCAACTACTTCATCTTGAAGTTTTTTTAACTGAATCTTACGATACTCTAAATCCTTTTCTTCCGTGTTTAAGATATTGTCATCTCCTGTACTCGCCATATTGCTTATCAGCATACGGTTTTCTACCCGTTGTTTCAAATTGATGTAAGCATCTAAAGTTACGTCTGGCCAAAAATTAACCATTGTGATATTAGAGTTTGTTGAACCAATCCGGTCGATACGTCCAAATCGCTGAATAATCCGAACAGGATTCCAGTGAATATCATAATTCACTAGATAATCACAATCTTGAAGGTTTTGTCCTTCCGAAATACAATCTGTGGCAATTAGTAAATCTATGCTCTCAGTAATATCTGGGAATATCTGCTCCTTGCTTTTAGATATAGGGGAAAAGCATGTAAGCAAAGCGTTCAGGTCTGACGGAATTTTCTTTGTTGTACATAATCGTTTAGACCCCGTAATTAATGCGGTATTGATGTTGTACTTGGTTTTAAAATCATCCTTTAAGCTATTGTATAGATAGTTTGCCGTATCAGCAAATGCTGTGAAAATAATAACTTTTTTATTTTCAGGATTTAAAGGATTTAAAACCTTTTTAGAAATCCTATTTTTTAATTCTTTGAGTTTATAATCTGAATCACCTTTGATATTGATTACGTCATCACGGAGTTTATCTAAAATTGCCAAATCTGCAGATAGATCTTCTTTCCATCGAGTTCCATCCATATCCGCAATATGAACTTTCACCTTTTTACCAATAACATTTTCTTCTTCACCCCATTCTGGTTCCCATTCCATGTCATCTGAGGCATTGGCTTGAATTCCTGAATATGTTTCAGATTCCCCTTTATCAACAGCAGCGATAGCCGTGGCAACTTGATCCTTAATTTTTTCTAATGTTAGTCTAAATGAATAAACTGAACTTTCAATACGTTTCAATAAATTCATACGCATCAAAATCTTCAAACTGGTTTCTCGATCAATTTGAGAAAATGAACCTGCACCAGATTTTACTGTTTTATCGTACAAATCAGCATACAATTGAACCTTACTTGGTAAAATATAGCTCAATGGAGAATAAACAGATAAATTCAGTAACGTTAGTTGCTCTGCAATGTCAATGTAGTTTGTTCCTCCTTCATGTGTTAAAGGGCTTTGTATTGAAACAGGTTTGTTCCTTTTTGGAAATTCTCCAATTTCAGAAGTATCGTAGTAGGTTGTAATATGCTTTCTCGATCTAGCAATGGTTAAGCTATCCAGTATTTCAAAGAAGTCAAAATCAAGCATGTCCAAAAGCTTTTCAGTCGTTCTTTGTTCTGTACCATATTTAGACCAAATATTAAATGCTTGTTGTGCCCTACGGAATACCTGGTCAACGCCTCGCTCGGTATCTAATTTTTCATCAATTTTACTAGAAGCCCCTTCATAAGCCAAAGCCAATTGATTCTTTAAATCATTAAACCTGTTATTTACAGGAGTAGCAGATAACATCAAAACTTTGGTTTCAATGCCTTCTTGAATGATTTTTCGCAATAATTTTTGATAGCGATTTTCTTTCCCAACAGCAGTATTGTTATTTCTGAAATTATGAGATTCATCAATAACAATCAACCCATAGTTCCCCCAGTTCACGCTTTCTAAATTTCTGCCATTACTCATACCTCGTTCACGAGACAAATCGGTATGAAAAAGAACATCGTAACGAAAACGGTCTTTTGCTAGAATGTTATTTTTATCGTTATGTCTAAAGGTATTCCAGTTAGCTTCTAACTTTTTTGGACAAAGTACCAATACATCTTTATTCCTTTTTTCATAGTATTTTATTACTCCTAATGCCGAAAATGTTTTTCCCAGTCCAACACTATCCGCTATAATGCAGCCATTGTATTTTTCCAACTTATTAATCGCTCCAATAACTGCATCTTGTTGAAAGTTGTACAGTTTACTCCATACTACGGTGTGTTTAAACCCAATCTCATCATTGGGTAAGTTGTCCATAGAAATATCATCTAAAAAATTATTGAAGATGTTATATAACGTAATGAAATAGATGAATTCAGGACTGTTTTCTTTAAAAGCATTTTCAAAATACTCCTGAACAAACTTTGTTACATCCTCAAGATTTTCTTCGTTTTTCCATATCTGATTAAACCAATCTAAATAGGCTTTGCTTTCAGGATGTTCAGTTTTTTGAATAAGAGTTGGAAAACCTTGTTTATGAGTTATTCCTAAATCAGAAGTTGTAAAGCTATTTACGTTTGAATATGCCACCCCTGCATCATTTCCATTATCTACGTGGATTACACCGTTTAAAGGTTGATTGGAATGTTTGTTTGATTTAAACGTAACTTTCTCCTGAACCCATTTAGAACATTCCTTAGCAATAGCTCTTTGATTCAATTCATTTTTAAGCCGTAGCTCAAATTCTCCACCGCATAAATCCGCTTCATTGTAAATATGAGGTATGTAAAATTCACGAGATTGTTTTTGAAACTTTTCTTCCAAAAAAGTGGGGGAGGTAAAAATAAATTGAAGCTCATCAATATTTTTGAGTTCCTTTTTTAGAGCTTCAAAAGCATAGATGGAAAATGAAGATGCTGCGATAGCCAATTTACTACCTTTCTTTATCTCGACCTTTAAGTCGTCATCTAATCTTGTATTTACGTTGTCAATAAGCTTCATAATTTCCAATCGTATTTGACGGTATCACAACCACATCTAATTTTTTTTGCAACTGTATCATAATTTTTTAGTGATACTATTGGTCTTTTACATTTGACCTCTCCACAAATAAATATTCCTTCTAGTTCTTTAATGTTACTCCAAAATGCTTTTAAGTCGCCAATTTTTGGGTTAAATGTGCTAGCGTGAGACAAGTTATTTAAAATAGGTGATGCGAGAATGTTGTCTATTAGCGGAAATTTGTCTTTTAATTCTGGACTGCAAATTTTAATTTCGGATTTTATACGAGTAATTAACTCGTGAGGCATTCTGTGTTCATTCGTGCTGTTATAGTTAAATGCCACTTTAGCTTCAATATTAAAAGCTATTTCTTTTAAGGAAAACTCTAAATATCTTCGTATTGGATTTCCTAAGTCATCAATTTTGCTTTCAGCAATACATCTTTCAATCCTCTCTTTTAGGTCATTTGGCTCTTCGTCAAAATGAGTTCCCTTATCTTCAGTCCATTTAATCTCGTTTATTATCCAATTTTTAGTTTTTGCCAATGGACTTACAAAGTTTGTAAACCAATCTTCCTCGTGAGTAAGCAAAATGATTTGGTGTTTAGAAAATTTTTCAAAAATCAATTCAGCAAATTTCTTTCTATGGTTAGAGTCAAAACTTGAAATCACATCATCCAATACAATGAATTTATTTTTAGTGTTAAAAGCATCAACAGAAGCTAAAAAGAATGAAATTCCAAAACAATTCAAATGAGATTCACTAAAGTATTTTTGCGGAGGAGAAACCCAATTATCGTTGTATTTATATTCAATTGTAATTCCATTTAGCTCGTCTTCATCCCCAATTGTTACAATTTTGATTTCCTGAAAAGGCTCATCAGGATTCATATATTGGTAATATTCATTTATTTTGTCAGAAAAAGTTGAAATAAAATTTTCCAATCCTTCCTTTTGCTTTTTTACAAATTCATTGTAAATAATTTCTAATGATTTTTGCTGTTTTTCAAGTACTATTTTCTGCTTTTCAAATTGTTTAATTTTCAAAAAGGCATCCTTAGAAGCAGAAATATTAGAATAAAGAACTGCTGAATTATCTTTTTTGAAAATGTCTTGTATTTGATTAATTCTTGTGGCTATTTTTTCTTGAAATTTAAAATCAGTTATTTCTAATTTGATGGTATCAATTTTAGGTATTTTGTTTCCAGAAGTAACTTTTTCTATACTTGATTTTTGGAACTCGTTTACTTTTTGTTTTATGTTTTCAAAAGCTGTTTTTATGTATTTGCAATCTTCCGATTCGATAAGTGCTTCTGAAAAAATGGTGTCTAATCTTTTAAGTCGTTCAATAGTTATAGATTGAATTAGCTGTTTCGCTCTATCAAATGATGCTTTTTTCTTTGAGGACTCTTCAATTTCTTTTAATCTTTCAGCAATTTCTATGCGAAGTTCATCGATACTTTTTGGCTGTAAACATAATGGACAACTTTCGTCTTTATGATATTTTTTTGATAGAACTGCGTCTCCATTTTTTAGTAATTCGCCTAAAAATGTTTGCATAATGCTTTCAACATCATTGGAAATTATCTCAAATTCATTATAGTATTTTTCGTATTCTGTATTTATAAATTCTATTTCAGACTTAAGCGTACTTATTACTGAATTTGACTTTTCTAAAAATGTCAATTCCTTATTCAGTTTGTTATTTGTTGAATTTTTTAAGTGAGTTAAAACTACATCAATATCTTTTATTTCCTTAACCTCAATACCTGTTTTTAATGGTTTTATTTTTTCATTGAGAACCTCAAACAAGTTTTCTTCTTGACTAATTGCTGCTCCTAATTTTTCAATTAAAACCCCTTTTTGAGTATTTATTTGAGCTTCAAAATTCTGGTTCTTAATTTCCGTTTTTATGGAATTCCAACTTTTTTTAAGAACCTCTTTTTTCTTTGTAACTTCTGAAAAACCAATTATATCGGATAAATATTTTAGTTTATCACTTTTGGTATTGTCAATAAAATTGGTAAGGTATTGATATCGTAATAAAAGATTTTCCTCTTTTGATTCCTCCAAGTAATTTTTAAAATCATCACTAGCATTTGAAAATTCAGTTATCAATTTACCTCGTTTGCTGAAAAGTGATTTAGAGCAATCTAAGGCTGTTTCCTTTACAAACGATAAATTTACTTCCGAAACTTCATCAGTATTAAGTGCTGAGTTTCGTAGTGCGTCTTTTAAATCTATTTCGCTATTGCTTGATAGATGTTCTACACGATTAGTATAAAACCATTCAATCGCATCAGATATACTGCTTTTCCCTGTTCCATTGTCTCCATATAAAACAATTGACCTACTATTTAGCGGTATTTCTAGAAGGTTTTTTGCACCTCTTATTCCTTTGATAGAAATAGTATTAATTTTTGTTTCCATCTCTTAGTTTTTGAAGTTCATTTCTAACATTGGTGTCCGTCAGCTTATCATCTTGATACAATTTTGACAGCATCTTTGCAATGTCCTTATCAACATTTTCAATCTCGTTAATACCATCAAAAAAATCATCTAATATTACCTTACCGGATTTCACTTTTTCTGCCATAGTCTTGTTATTTAAAATATTTCCAGTCAATTTTGAAACTAGATGTCAATGTTTGGTTCTGAATTTCAAATCCCGATTTGTTATTGCAAATGGGGTAAACGCCATATTGTTCAACAAAATCTAAAATGAAATAACTTTCTAAATCTTCAACTCTGAATTGCCACAGATTTTTAAGCATTTCAAAATTAATGTATGTGAAAAATAAAGGTTCGATTTTCCTGTAATTCACTAAACCTTGGTTTTTTGATTTACCATCAAAATGACCTAGCAATCGGCTACCAATACTATTAGTTTTTTTTTCACTCATACCTATATACAAAAGTTTAGACTTTTGAAAAGGATATCGGATTTCAATAGACTTACTGAAAATGAAGTACAAACCAGCTATACCATTTAAAGGCTTTATATTGTTTGCTTCAAATAACATTGGGCTATCAAAATAAATATTAATTCGGTTTTCCATAATCTACTTCACCTGAACAATTTCCAACAGCTTTTCATAGCTACTGATTTTAGAGAATTTAACTTCTTGCTCGCTAATGGCGTTGAAATGCTCACCGGCACAGTGAATTTTCAGTTTTTCTATTTCCCTTAATTCTAAGTCCGAATCAGATCCTTTTGTTTCTGCCACAAAGTAAATGTGCCTTACTTTATCTTTATCAAATACAATCGCCCAATCAGGGCTGTAGTTAGCTACCGGAGTTGTTATCTGAAAGCTCTTTGGTAATTTAGCATAAACCGAAACTTCGGTGCTGTTTTCTAATGCTTCTGCAAATTTGGTTTCGATTTTAGAATCTGTAATTAAATAATCGTAAATGTGTTTCTTCAACAATTCTGATTGCCTTAAAGCGAATTTATCGTTTGTAAAAACTGTTTTAGCATCGTATCGCTCTTCTGTTTTGTGATAAACAATATTGTCGATTATCAAACTTGCTTTTACTTCATTTATAAGCTTACTGCACTTAGCAATAAACTCTTCGGGATTCTTCCTTACCAATAAGAATTTCTGCGGATTTAAAGCTTTTAAAACTTCAACCACTGAACGCCTGGTGAGATTCGTGTAATTCACAATTTCTCCAACAATATCATATACCGTATCGGTATAAATATCTGTATTCAATTTCTTGGTGGAACGGTCTGTTTCTTTAAATCCTTCCTTATTGCTCAACTCTTCTTTCGTGCTTTGTTTTAGCACTCCTGTTTTCACTTCATAACTCCGGTCTGAAATGTGTAAATCTGCGTTAATCCTATTTTTGCTATCGTTAATTAGCTTCTCGGAATTGAAGTTGACTTCATAAATTGTTTTCAGGTTAATTTTTTCCCATAAGGCTTGAAATTCCTTTTTGTGAAAGTTGGTGTTTACATTTAAAACCAACGTATCTCTGTCATTTTCAGGCTTCAATGATTTTCCTGTGTAAACAGATTTAAGTAACTTGGTTAAATCTGTTCTGTATGGTTCCAGATTTTCAGGAAGAGGTACTTTGTTTTCCTCAATCAAGGATCTACCTTCTGTCGTTACCTTATCATCTTCATCAATTACATCATTCTTGTAAAGGATTTTATTCAGCTTTTTAGCATCAGTTTCATCCAACCTAAATGCAGTACCTTTTTCATCTGTAATTAATTTCCCGATAAAAAATTCAACTTCTGCTTTTTGTGGTCGGTCTTTTAAAGTAGCTGCTATTTCAGACTGCAAACCGTTAGCAAATGCTTCATAACTTTCAGAAGCGATAATTGTCAATTTATTTATTTCATGTACTTCTTCTCCAACTGTATCATAGTCCAATCGAACACCATGACTGTTTACACATAGCCGCATTCCTCTACCTACCTCTTGTCTTCTTCTAATATTGGCATCAGAATGTTTTAAGGCACAAATTTGAAATACGTTTGGGTTATCCCAACCTTCTTTCAAGGCAGAGTGAGAAAAAAGAAATCTTGTAGGTTCTTCAAAACTCAACAAACGTTCTTTATCCTTCATTATTAAATCGTATGCACTAATGTCATCCGATGCAGCTTCTTCACCTTTTTTAGCTCGTTTGGTTTTAGGATCAACCAACTTATTCTTTTTATCAATAGAAAAATATCCATCGTGGACACGATTAGCATCATCTCGCTCTAAATATTTAGCGTAGCTACCAGGCATATATCCTTTGTGAATACTACTTGGGTCAGTTTCTTTTAGATAATCATTGTATTCTTGGTGAAATAGGTCAACAAAATCGTTTCTAACCAAGTTGTATTCTTCCTCAAATATTTTGGCGTATTCTCCTAAATCTGGTTGACCATCCTCATCGTACAAACGGTATTTCTCTACCGAATCAATAAAGAATAAGGAGAGTACCTTTATTCCTTTATCAAATAACTGTTTCTCTTTGGTTAAATGAGAAATAATGGTTTCTCGAATCTGAATTCTGCGAAATGCTTTTTCGTCTAAATCACCAATTGCTTCTCCGGCAAAAACCTCTTCACCGTTTACCACTATTTTATTGTGATAACCATCAATTTCTTGAATGGTGTGGTTTTTATATTGAGGCATTTCTCCTGATAATTGAAATAGGTTTGTGCCTTTGCTTAATTTTTCTCGTTTTCGTACTACGCCAGTTCCTTGGCGTTTTTCATATTCGATTAAAGCTACCGGAGGTTTATCTCCTTTTATTACTATTTGCTCTAAATACAAATAACCCGTAGTACCTGTTGAACCTTTAAGGTTTATGCCCTTTACGTGAAGTTTTTTTACGAGCTTCTTATTGTAAGCATCTAGTGCATCTAAACGATACACCTTGTTATAATCCACTTTATGAGTTGCAGAATAGCGAAGCGAAAAGAGCGGATTAAAATCCTGCATACTTTTCAGGGTTTGCTCTCCGTCAACCGATTGTGGTTCGTCTATAATTAAGATTGGGTTGGTTTGTGCAATTATTTCAATTGGCTTTCGTGAAGCAAACTGATCCAGTTCTTTATAAATACGTCTTGCATCAGCACCTCTTGCATTAAATGCTTGGGTATTTATAATCATTACACTTATTCGACTATCGGCTGCAAAGCTTTCAATATCTTGCGGACGGCTAGAGTTGTAAATGAATGGTTTGATTTTATGCCCGTACAATTCTTGAAAATGTTCTGCTGTAACATCAAAGGTTTTATACACCCCCTCACGAATAGCAATACTTGGTACAATCACAATAAACTTGCTCCAGCCATAATGTTTGTGTAACTCATACATAGTACGGATGTAGGTATAGGTTTTACCTGTACCTGTTTCCATTTCTATGGTTAAATTGTAGCCTTTCTTAACTCCTTTCGGGCGTTCAAGTTGCTCGCTTTCTCTTATTTCGTTTTGTTGCTGTACAAGTTGGGTGTTTTGCAATACCTGACTATCTGTGATTTGAATAGGGCGGTTTCTATATCCAATACTTTCTTCCAACTCCGCATCAAACGCCATTGTTTGCATACCCAATGCAGCTTGTTTCGCTTTACGCAAAATATCTTTTGTACGCTCCAAGGTAAAGCGATTTGTTCCTTGAGGCTGACCCTTAAAACAATCTACAATTGCTTTAACCGCATCAACCTGAAACTTCTGTTCTTTAAATTGTAATTTCATATTAAATCACTTTCATTTCGGTTTCTGGACTCAATTGTTTTAGCAATTGTTTTACATTTTCTTTAGCCGTATCGTCTTTAAATGAGTTGTCTTTAAACACAATTCTTAACGGTTGCTGCTTGGCTACTTCTTTTGCAAATGCTTCATCAATACCACTTTCAAAACAGGCGAATAACGAATTTCCTGCCACCTTAAATAGTTGTTTTCCCGATATTGTTTCTTGCTCAATTTTTAAAGAAAGTGATAAGCCCCAATCCAACATTACTTGTGCTAACAAGTCATCTGCAGTACGGTCGGGTTTTACATTGTCTGCAAACATTTCTAAAGTATCTTGCTTGTAGTCTTGTGGGCGATAATACACATCTTGCATGTTACTATCATCTAAGCGATACACCCGGAAACCGTAATCAATATCTGCTTTGGTTTCTTCTTTAATTTTCTTTGCAGCTCTACGAATTCGTTCTTTACCTATTTCACAAATGTTATTATACCCAGCTTTAAAAGCTTCGCTCTTTTCTTCTGTTTTTTCAGGAAGTTGAACCATGATGTGCTTGCGTTTTCCACCATCTTCTGCATTGAGTAGCATTACTGCATGAGCAGAAGAAGCAGAGCCTGAGAAAAAATCAAGGACAATGTCGTCATTGGTGGATCCTTGCTCTAAACAGTATTTGATAAAATCAATTGATTTAGGATTGGTAAAGGCAACTTTATCCATAATTGATTTATATGTTCGTGTACCCGAATCACTAGAAAATTCAGATCCCATCCAAAAAGACTTAGGCGTTACCCTCCTTGTTTTCCCATTTTTATCTAGGTAATCTTTTTGATAAACATCATATTCACTCCTTGATGAAATGAACTTAATATCTAACTCATTTAACCTTTCCATTGCAGTAGGTTTCCCCCATCTCCAGCACCCATCCGAATTATCAGATAATTTTGGGTAAATCTCAGTGCAATCTTTATGAGTTTTCTCTAACGAAATAGAATTTGATTCTTTATGATAATAAAAAGGATAAAACATATTAGGCCGATCTTCTCTTTTAGAATTTGATCCTCTCTTTCTTAATCCTAAGAGTCTATATTTACCGTTATCATCACTTAAATTATATTCTTTTAAGTATTCTTCAGGGATTGGAACTCCATTTGTCTGAAAATCATCTTTTTTAAAAATTAAAAGGTGCTCACTGGCCCTTGCAATATATTTATCATCACTTCTTCCTTTAAAATTATTTATCACACAAACATTTCCAAGAAAGTTTTCTCCTCCAAACACCTCATCACAAACCTTTCTTAGGTTATGAACCTCATTATCATCAATTGATATAAATATCACTCCCTCATCTTTCAATAAATTTCTCGCCAATTTCAATCTTGGATACATCATGGTCAGCCAATCAGAATGGTAACGCCCATTGGTTTCAGGGTTAACTACTAAACGATTGCCTTCTTCATCAATTTGTCCACTTTCTTCTTTAAACTCTGTGCTGTCTTGCGTAAAATTATCTTTGTACACAAAGTCCTTTCCTGTATTGTAGGGCGGATCTATGTATATCATTTTTATTTCCCCTAAATAGCTTTCTTGCAAGAGCTTTAGTACTTCTAAATTATCGCCCTCGATATAGAGATTTTCTGTAGTATCAAAATCAACAGAATCTTCACGTACGGGTCGTAGCGTTTTGCTAGTAGGCAAGTTTGCCGTTACAATGGCTTCCTTCTTACCTGGCCATTCCAAACGATAACGTTCTTTTGTGCCTTCCACAATATCATGGTTCAGCTCCTGTTTGAGTAAATCAAAATCTATTGCTTTTCCTTCTGCTGTTTCAGTAATACAGTTAGGAAAAAGAGCTGCAATTTTTTCTACATTTTGGTTCACCAAATCCGGTGTTGCCATATCTAATTTCTCTACCATATCTTAAAGTTCTTTATTCGTTTGTATTAATTGTAATAGTCTTCTCCCTTGTTCCGTTGTTCTATACCGTTGATTTGGGCTAGTCGGTTTATCAGGATATTCCATTTCAACCCATCCTAAATCAATGAGAGGATCTAAATATTTTTTTCTATTGATTGATTGATTGCTCAAATCCATTTGAGTAAACAAATCAACTCGCTTAATCCAATTGGTAGCGTTATTTAACACGTCTTGCACTCTCGTATGAACTTGGTCGTTGAGTATCGCTTTAGCTTGGTTACTGGCTTGGTTACTAGCTTGGTTACTAGCTTGGTTACAAAAAGCAACAACAGCCTCTAAACTACTGAATACAAAAGGATTATCTTGGTTGTCAGCTTGGTCACTTTTGTTTATTTCAGTTAGAGAATGAACAGGAAGTGTTACCAAAACATGGGTGCTTTGCTCGTTTGTTTCAAATACAGGAGCAGGCGAACCGTTATCTGCCATTGCCTTGTAAATAGTAGGAAAACCAGTGCCTCTTCCTTCGGTAAGATGGAATTCTTTCAAAAAGTCGCCAATTCGCCTATTTCTATATTCTCTAGCTACTATTCGTCTTTGTGTACTTAATATTTTAGCATCAACAGGTGGCACGGGACCAGGAAAACTCAAAATTTCAATTTTGTCCGACCATACCTGCACTTCAATAGGAGAGCCTATTTCATAACTTTTATGATATACCGCATTGGATAATGCTTCTTCTACTGCATCGTAAGGGAAATTATAAAACCGATCTGCTTCTGCTTTATCAGCGTGTTTCACCACCTGTTCGCCAATAATATTTGTTTTTAAAAAAGATAAAGTATCTCTAAGCTGTTTGTGTAATGGCCCTTTAAAATAATACTCTTTGAATTTTTTACTGGAATTGTCTTTGTGCCATACGAGTTCAATCCACGTTCGAGAGAAAAATGTATCAGGTGTTTTAGAAAAGAAAAGCAAGCCCACATTTACAGGGAGCAAGTTTTCGTCCGGGCCTTTTGCAATGTGCATAGCTCTACACAAATCGGCAAAAGGCATACTTGTACTTTCTTCAAACAAATCGCTTTTAATCTCTTGAAGGTAAGCCTGAATAAGTCCTAAGCTAAAATCATTGATTGTGGCTTGGTGATTTACTCTGTCATCAAAAGGAATACGAGAAGCCAAACTATTTAATCGGTTAAGATTATCCCCTTTGGCTACAATGCTTCGAGAACCATAACGAATATAAGGGTAACGCTGCGATTGTTTTCCTTGTGTACTTGGTGCTGTATAAGGGCGATGATCTCCTGCCGGACACCACAATACCAAAATATGTCTTTCTTCTATAATGTACGGTTGAATAATCGGAAAGTAATTCGGTAAAACCTGATGCGAAAGCTTTAAAACTTCACCTTGAATTTTATCAATTTGATTTTCTTCTACACCGTATGGAGGTAATACGGCTTGTCCGTTATCTTCATCAATACCAACAATTACATAACCGCCACCCCAATTATTGAGATCGTTGGCAAATGCACAAATGGTATGCACTATTTCTTCGGGATTCCAGCCACGTTTAAATTCAAGCCGTTCCCACTCAACAGCTTTACCATGTATTAAATCTTCTATGTTTATAGGCAACCCCATTTGCTATTTCATTTCTTCGTTTATCAAATCTTTAACTTCTACTTGCAGTAGCTTGGCTATCTCAAAAAGGACTTCCAGCTTTGGTTGTCTTCGGTTTTTCACATACCCGTTCACCATGTTGTAGCTTTTGCCCAACTGATCGGCTAACCAAGTTTGTTTAATCCCCTTTTTATCAAGAACCTCTTTAATTCTGTTCATAATATTGTTTTTAGAACAAGATTTTTTTTGAAGGTGGAAAGATACTTAAAATGATTGATAACTATATCGAATAATGATATATATTAATGAGATTTAGAAAAAATAATGCAAGACAAAGGAAGGAGTGTGTTTGCAGCATTTAGTAATACCGAATTTGGGCAACTATTTTTTGTTGACGAACTTTATTGGAAATTCCCAATTGCAGCATAGCAATTTTATGACCGGAGCGGAACGATTCAGGACTTTCTTCCACCAACACACCATTGCAATAGTCAATGCTTCCGTTTTCGTAAATGGGATAAAAGAACAATCGGGCTTTGTAAACCCGATACGCTACACTATGACTGTTGATGGTGTACGTTTTGAAAGGAGCTTTATAAGGTCGTTTTCTTGGTGTTTGCCTTGTTCGCTTTGCCATTTACCCTTTGAAATTTTTCATTTTTGCTTTGGAGATGTTTCCTTGTTTGTCGAGGAAATACAAATAGCCTCTTTGCTTATGGATATTGGTATTGGCTACCACAACTTTATGGGTAGATTTTGGTTTTACTTCCGCTAAATTTCCATCGTTATTGATGAAGTAAAGCATTCCTTTTTTCCTTTTGAAGTTGAGCGTTTTGACTAATTCCATGTTTGAAATTTTAAATGTTGGATTTTGAATTATAAATTATTGGAATTACGCTTTCAATATGCTGTTGAACTATTAATTTTAACCTCATGAAAAAGGATAATCTAATAGTTGATAAGAGTTTTGAGTTTGCCTTAAATTCAATTGAGCTGTACAAAGCTTTAGTAGCAGAAAAAGAATACGTTTTATCAAAACAATTCCTGCGAAGCTCCACAAGTATTGGAGCAAATGTTGAAGAGGCAATTGCAGGTGAGTCTCGAAAAGACTTTGTACATAAGATGTCTATTTCAGCTAAAGAAGCTCGTGAATCAAGGTATTGGTTAAGATTACTTGATAAAAGTTCATTGGTCAATACAGATGTAACTATCCAATTAAAAGCAATTGAAGAAATTATCAATATTCTTACGGCTATTGTAAAAACTACGTCTGGTAAATAATTCAAAATTTCTAATCTAAAATTCATAATTCCTAAAAGGCGGTATTTGGTTTTTCTTCGTGATGGCGGAGGTACTTTGTAATCAAATGAACAACTGCCTGGGATCGGTTTTTGAATTTTGGGGTATCGTTCATATTCATTTCCTGCAGCATCATTTTAATTTTTTTCGCCTCATGAGTGTCGATGTACTTTTTAGCAGCTCTGATAAATGCTTCTCGACTTACTCCACGCAACCTTAATCTTCGCATATCCACATACACATAAAAGCTCTTGCGTTTTTTGTAGTCATTCTGACTGATACTGCCATCCGCATAAGCTCCATTGGCTAAATCGTATTGCTCATCCACAATAAAAGTGGCTATGCGTACCAAAAAGTAATTCGGAATTCGGGTTTCGTACCGGCTTATATCATCTACTTGATGATGCAAGCGTAACCAGGTACAGTTTTGCCATTCGGTAGTGGTGATTTTCGCAACGGATTGATGGCTAATCATTATGTCCAAACCATTGTGTCGATTGGTGGTCAGTAAGCCAACCACGGTTTGCCCTTTAGCACCTACCATGTATTTATCCAAATCTTCCAGCACCAGTAAGCCATTTTTAAAACGATTGACCATTTGCTCTACAACGCCTCGTTTTTCTTCAATGGTCATGTTCATTCCCTGGGGAGAGATGGGGCGAATCCGTCTAGCATTGATGGCTGTAAGGTTTTGAATGAGATTGACTTTTACCGTCTTGAATTGTGGATAATCATCATCATTGACATCAAAGGCAAGTACCTTTCTGCCTTTACGACCATTGTTGGTATCGTCTTTCATGTAGCGATGGATCTCAATCAGGTTGCGATAGGTTTTACCAACTCCTGTTTCACCACAAACCAATACAAGCATGGGTTGTCTTTCCAAATCCTCTTTGGAATAAGCAATCTTTTTTCTGCCCTTTTTAGAAATTTTAGATTTTGAATTTTGAATTTTAGATTTCTGCTCGCTCACCATTCAAAATTTATAATTCATCATTTATAATTTCCTTACCATCTTCAGCAACTTCCATGATGGCGTTTTTGAGCGGATCGACTTCTTCTTGCTCGACTTCAACTTCCTCAATTTCTTCCTCTGGTTCAGGGACTACGGATTGCTTAGGTTTTGGCTTTGCCGGTTCAGGAGTGGGTTCAGGCTCTTCTTCATCCACCAAATCTTGATCGGAATAGCCTTTTTCTTCTCGGATAACATCCAGTATTCGTTCAACTAAGATTTCGTTTTCGGCTTTTATCTCCATGACTACCTGTGCTTTTTTCATCAGGATAGAGAGTATAGCTCCAAGCAATTGTTGTTCGGGAGTCAGTTTTTTCGCTTTGCGTTTCAGCATGGAAATAAGCAGTGGACGAAGCAATATTTTATCCTCTTCGTCCAGCTTTAACCGCTTGATGTTCTTTTCGTTTTGCTCTTCAATGACCTGAATGACTTCCTCAAAATCGTAGAACTCCTTGTGTTTTTTGATTTTGATGAAGAAGCCACCTCCAACTGCCATGATGTTGTCGGTCATCCCAAGAATGGTATCTGCAGCTTGTCGAGCATGACCAGAAGGCAACTCAAAGTTTTCGCCTTCATCATTCGATAACTCTTCTTCTAGCTGCTCATTGTAAGTGCCGGAACCAATTTCTTGTTCAGGTACATTGTCGGTTTCGTTGGATTCAAAGTTGAGTTCATCTTCTTTGGAATTATTGCCTAAATCGGCTTCCGCTTTTTCTTGTGCTGCAGCTACTGGCTCTTCTGTTTTGGGAACAGGTTCTTTTGCTGATTCCTTTTTGGGTTCAGGCTTGGTATGACCAATCTCATTTTCAACCACCGGCTGATTCAGCGGACTACTTTGAGGATCTAACGGTTCTTCAAATTCTACCTTGTCGGTAGTTTGGTTCAGTACCTCCTGAACTTCTTCTTCTATGGATTTAGACATACTTGCTTCAATTTAGTTTTCCAATAAATTCAATGGTGTATTTGTCGAGTTGCTCATGCTTTTCGACAAATGCCCGGTAGAATTGAGGAACACTTAGAAGCTCTCTACACTTTTGACAGAAATACAGGACGTTGCGTTTTTTTCGTCCGAATACCTCTCCAATTTTGGCGTAGCTGCATTTGGTGTAAATGTGAAGTATGTGATAACACGCCATTCGAGCTTCCCGATATTCCCGAATCTCGCTGGTGTAGAATTCACTTTCCTCCAAATTGAAAATAGATATGCTTTGCGAAATAATGAATGCTGTTATCAGTTTGACTTTTTCAACTTCATCCATGTTTAAGGACGAGTTGTTGTCAAAACTCTCCAACAATAGTACTGTCTTTTCCATACCCAATTTAACCACAACACGCTCCAATACTACTTGGAGTTGTTGCAAGTTGGTTGCCGATATGCTTTGACTTTCATTCATTTTTCTGCAATGCAAAGTTACTGTTTTCGTTTTAAAGTTGCTAAGTTAGCAACCGTAAATACACTTTAATTCAATGCCTAAGTTGTTCGTTCAATTCAATTTGCTTATTTCCCCTTTACAGGAGTGATGTAATATGTGAAGCTAAACAGAGCTTTTTTCAGCTTATAATTACCCACTAGGTGTTCTTTGTCGTCCAGTTTCCCTTTGTAGCCCAATGCTCTTAAATCAGAACGTCCGATGCTCTTTTCTCCTTTTTTAAGTAATCCCTCAATGATTTCAACATCATTTGATTTTACAGGAGCAGAGGGAATTGGCTTTGGAGCAGGCTCAGGTTTCTTCTCCGGTTGTGGGGCTGGTATTTTCTTTTCTTCTTCCTCAATGTCTTCATTGTTCTCCAACCATTGTTCGTACTCATCATACAAATCTTCCTCAATTTCGATGTCGAGCTTGGTAATACGAGCTTCCATTTTTACTTGATCTTCTTCAACGGCATGTTCGTAATCTTCCACCAATTCATCAAAACCAACAATCCGTTTTTTTAATAGGGGGGATAAAGTAGCAAGATCAATGTTGTTGTCTTTCAAAAACACTTTATGTTTGAATGTTCTATTTTTCATAATTCTAGTCGTTTTATTCGGTTACTGCTTTTTCTTTGAGCTGGTCGAACTTCTCTTTGAGTTCTTCCTCAATGGGTTTGATTTTGTTCATTCCCCATATACATTTCAGATCACTCAGAAATATTTGAACGGCATGTTCGGTACGGGTGATTTTCTGTTCATCTTCTTTTACCGCTTTGGGCATCATGCCAATTATTTTCTTCATGCTGTCTTTGAGCTTGGTAGTCAACTTCTTTTTTACAGGAGTTTTGATTTCCCCCGTTTCCTGTTTTCGTTTTCTCTCTTGACGCAATTTTAGTCGGCATTCAGCCAGGTAATCCATTGTTTTATCTGCCTTCTCTACCACCTTTTTTGATTGGGCCTTTTTGATGCGTTTCTTTTCCGTTTCTTGAACTTCATCTTTAAGACCAGCGTTAATTTGCTCAACATCTTCGCTCAGAACCTCGATGGCTGCTTTACCAATTTTTTCAGCCATCTCCATCAAGGATTTGTCTTTGGGGAATTCATTCAAGCCATCAATAGTTTCGTCATAAATCTCCAAGGCTTCCTTGGTTTTATCCGACAACAGATTCTTGGCTACTCCCGATTCCTTTAGTAATTTGTATGGATCGTTTTTTATCATTTCTTCAAATTTTAAGTGTTTGTAAATCGTTATGCAGCTTGCAAGGCTTGTATTCGTTTTAATCTTCCTTGCATGGCTTTAAATGCCTCCTGCAGTTTTCTGATTTTATCTAATCCATCTGCAGAACTTTCCAGAGCAGCTCCTTTCTTGGCTTGCTTTTCCGTTTTAACTTTTGCTTCCTCACTACCATCATACACCATAAGCTCTGTTAGAAGCTTGTTATTCAAGGAGGTGAAATCAGTCACTCTTTCGGCAACAGATTTGGGTTTGTAACCTTTGGCAATTCTTTCTTTGATGATTTGTTCTGCTTTTTCCTTTACTGCCGTAGCACCTGTTCTTTCTTCCAAAATCTTCTCATTTTCCTCAATCTCTTTGGCTATTTTTCCAACCACTTTGTTGTAATCGAAATTGATGTCAAAGCCTTTGGGTTCCAGCACTTGTTCTAGCCCACGTTTTATGATGGCATTCGCTTTTCTTACCGTATCATACAATGTTTGGTCACGGTAGGTAGTTTCGGTTTGCTCATCATCCAGGTAGTCTTTGTAGATCTTGAAAATGGTATCCAGTGTTCGGGCTTTTATCTTGATGGTGTTGCCGTCTTTGTCTGTTGTTTTTTGAGGTTTATAGCGATTAACCTCTTGTTTAATATGCTCGATATTGGCGTTAAAATCATCTCTCGCTTTGTTGATGTCTTCCAATACCGTTTGCTGATTTCTTAAACTGTTAATGATGTCCTGCAGTTGTTCCCGTTCCTCCATCAAGATCAGTTCAGCCAATGCGTTAGGATCTGTTATTAATCCTGTTTTAAGTTCAGAAGGATTAAACTCTTCTAAATTCAAGGCATTGGTTTTTCCGGCTCTATACCAAATTTCATTGATACGACTTGTTTTTTCTTCGAGCTTTTGAAAGATGAAGGTATCTACGCTGTCTTCCATCAGCGGATTAACAATACGCACGTTGGCATATCGGTTTCCAAATCGCCAGATTCTACCTTCCAATTGCTTCATGTCGGTTGGATTCCAGTCTAACCAGCAATTGTACAATACCGTTGTTCTGTTTTGTAGGTTGATTCCCTCTTTAATAGTGGCACTTCCTATGATTATTTTTATCGTTCCAGCTAAGAACCGTTCTTTTACACCTTCTTTTTTAGCAGCACTTAATCCACTTTTAATGATGCCGATTTCTTTTTCATCGTAACCGATTTTCTTAACCAAGTATTCTTTGATAAGTGAAAAGAAATGTACTCCGGCATTCATGTAGATTACTTGTCCAGATACATCCTCGTTTCGTTTTTCATGGAAGCGTTTCACGCTCTCAATACAACCCATGATATATTTCAACTTTGGAGAGCTGTCAATGTATTGCTCATACGTTGGATTCTTGTTTGGATTGCAGGCATAGAGATAGGGGCTAAGAGCCAATTGTCGTGCAAAAGATAGTCCTCTTAATATTCTTGCTCCTTCCTGTTCGTCATCAGACATATTGCTTTCTTCCAGAGCTTCCCCTTTGCTTTCATCAATAACATCTTCTTGCCCCATTGGGTTGACACAGAAATTCACCAAACTTGTTTGTCCTGTCACATAGGCTTCAACATCCTTCATATAGTCGGCTTGTGTTGCCGTCATGGGTAAGTTGGTGCTGATTTGCTTTTCAACAGGAAGAGCAATTATTTTATCGCCCACTTTCTCACTCATCATTGGCAATACAATCTTGTTGGGACGTTGAATATTGGCATCTTCACCTGTTTTGTAGGTGATAAATTTGAATATCAAGGATTGCAAAGCAATGAGGTTCGCAAAGCCCATGATGATTTCTTTCCGTTCAGGTTTAAGCTTGGCATTAATGACCAATTGCAAACTGGTTTTGATGTAGGTATCGAAAAATTCTTTGATGTTTTTTACACCTGATTTTTCCAGTTGCTGGTACCCAATAAGTGCCAATATGGAATAGATCTCTAATGGACTATTGGTAAAGGGTGTAGCGGTAAGTAAAAGCACGTTTCGCATTTTGTTGTTGCGAAGAATGTATTGACTTATCATAAATCCTCGAAGGGCGGTCATAGATGGTTGCCCGGACTTAATCTCGTAGGGTGCTTTGTCTCTTTTTCCGTTATCACCTTTTTGTTCGCCTTTTACCTGCGTAAATGATTTTTTCATGGCATGAGCTTCGTCCGTTACCATGTAATCAAATCCAATATCTTCAATGTTTACCGAAGCTCCTTTGATACCTTTACCCATCATTTCTTCAATCTTCTCAAAGAGTTTGGCTTTGTCTCGTTCTTCTTCTGTTCCCTGATTGAGAATATCAAATAGCTCTGAACCTATTTCACCCCAAGTTTCATCGTTAAATGCCAATCGGTTAAACCCTTCGTAAGTGAGTACTGAAATAGAGTATTCCGGAACAGCTTGAATATTTCCGTTGTCATCTCTAAGCTGGTCCACATAACTTTCGCCTAAGTTGTACAAGTCCATCACTTGATATTGTGGCAATACACCAGTAAGAGATACTTTACCGTTGTGGATCACACCTTGGAGTTCTCCTAGCCAGTTTTTGTAGGTTTGGTTGGGAACAACAATAAATGGTCGTTTACATTGTCCGCTTTCTAATGCTTGTGCAATGGATAAAATAGCCGTCATGGTTTTACCCACGCCCACATCATAAGCAATACAGCCTGAACCATGAACGCTTATAAATCCGATTCCTTCTCGTTGAGCCGGACGAATGAATAGCGGTTTATTTTTGAAAGTAGCACTGGAAGTAAAAGCAACGGGCACTTTGAAATAGTTAATTTCTACATAGCCATTGTAACGTTGATTCCAAATTTGCTCAATGATTAACTGGTCTTCCCGTGTTAATCCTTCGGCTAAAAATTTCACAAAAAAAGTATCGCCTTCTTGTTTGGAGTTTTGCTTCATTCTGAGCTTCTCTTCCTTATCGTAGTGGCGAGGTGGAGTTCTGTTTTCTAAATAATACTGAATGATATTCCAATCACTCGATTTTTTAAAGTCGTCCTTGGGTTGGTTTTTGAGCCATTCCTTAAATCCATTCACTAATCCGGCTTTTCCAGTTTCCCATTTTCCTGAACTAGAATTGTACTCGTTAAAGGTTGTGCCATCGGCCAAATTTCCAATGCGTATTTCACTAGCAAAGGAAGATGTTGGTTTAATGAATAGTCGATTTTCTTTTATGGGATCAGACAACGTAAGTTTAGGGGGCTTCACATTTTGAAGTCCTTCCCATTGGCGGTCGTATTGCTGCTGACCATGATTGTCAACGATTGCACTTTTTTCTTTCAAGAGTACCTGCTCTCGTTTGTAGATGTTTTCTGCATAGTAGAGAACGCTTGGCATGAATCCACCATTATACGAGCAAATCACGCCTTCTTTTAGCCATTTCTCGGTGTGTTTTGCAACTTCACCTAGCGGAATGACATACTTTGACCATCCATTTTTTGCATTCAGAATAACCGTTTCATCATTGTAGCCGTCTGTTTTTCGTTTGTACCATACCCAGGCTTTAATCTCATCTTCGGTAATGCCTTTGTTGTATTGCTGCATGATCTCATCAAAGCTGAACTTGGCATCAAGTGGCGTAAC